>Ga0210410_10000034_pt1 | contig 245702 bp, 218 predicted proteins | sample IncBWC4MmetaG_FD_161058 | JGI IMG/M metagenome (GOLD analysis project Ga0210410, IMG submission 161058) | Forest soil microbial communities from Barre Woods Harvard Forest LTER site, Petersham, Massachusetts, United States - Inc-BW-C-4-M | ecosystem: Environmental > Terrestrial > Soil >... | reverse complement strand
CGGTAGTTCGTGATCTCAAACTATCTTCCGGTTTGCAGTCATTCCAAATGCGAGTTATAACGAGCAGCGCGGAATTGTGTAGAGTCGCCATCCACGACTCGCGGGGACCAGCCAAGATGGGCCGAGAGCTGAAGCTTGCAGTGCGGGTGACTGCTACTGCTTGCGTCTTGATTTGTTGTGGTTTGACGCATGCCGCACTATCAGCACAAACCCAATATGCTGGACGATTTCTACTGGTCTGGGCCGGCGATGCCGACCGTCAGGATGACGACTTTATGGCGGTCGTCGACGTCCGCGAGAATTCGCCCACGTTCGGCCATATCCTGCGCACGCTCCCCGTCGGCAGTCGTGGCAATGAACCTCACCACATCGATCTCAACTTGCGGGGCGATGGGACAGTGTGGGCGTCTGGCGTGGCAAGTGGCCGCACCTTCATTTTTGATGTGTCCCACCCTCCGGACATCAAGCTGGTAAAAGTGGATGAGCCCAGTCCCGAGCGCGCGCACACACCCCCGCACATCTACGCGCTGCTGCCAAACGGCCACACCATCGCGACCGCGATGGACATGCGCTTTCATCCGGGTCCCGGGTCGCAAGGGAGTGCGGAGCATCCGCGCGGCGATCCGGCGCCAGGCGGTTTGCTCGAATTCGATGCACAGGGCAATTACTTGCGGGAAATTTCCGCAGGAGATATTGATTCCGGCGAGAAATCGATCAGTCCCTACGGTATGGACATCAAGCCGGAGATCGACCGCGTGCTGACCACAAATGCTGCGCACGGTTGGCTGGGGGATTCGAAGGAGCTATCACCCGGAAGCAGTATCCAGCTCTGGCACTTGAGCGATTTGACGCTGCAGAAGACTGTTGCATTCGCGCCCGGACCGCGCGGCAGCGAAAACCGCGCGCCCTACGAGCCGCGCTTTGCGCACGCGGCCAAGAGCACGGTCGTTTTCGTCAACAGCGCTGTTGGCAATTCGCTCTATGTTTCGACGAATGTCACGGCAGCCGCGCCGATCTTCAAACTAGTTTACGATTTTGGCAAAGATGCCGGCGTGGCTTTCCCTGCGCTCACGCGTGATGACCGCTTCTTTTTGCAAACCCTGACCGATGCAAACAAGGTTGTCGTTTTGGACGTGCGCGACCCTATCCATCCCAAACAAGTGAGCGAAGTACGCTTCGATCGCAATCCGGCGAATCCTGAGCAGACTCGCGTCGGGCAACCGCATTATTTGACGCTTGATCTCGACGAAAAGCGAGTGGCTGTCTCCGACTACACCCTGGACGTTCCCGCCTTTGTCCAGGACGGTGATCGTCGCGTTTATCTGCTGCGCTTTGACCCAAGGACCGGCGCCTTGAATTTCGACCGGCGCTTCCGCGACGACTTGACCGGAGGCGTTGGGATCGACTTCAACCGCACCACCTGGCCGCACGGCAAATCTGGGCCAGCACGTCCGCACGGCATGCTGTTCGTGCCGTGAAGTCAAAGCATGGTTGATAGTGACGCTACCGTCGCGAGTGAATCTCACTCCTATTTCAACAATCACGGAGATCACGGAGCCCTAACAACAGTTGGGGCGAATCGCGGGTCACGGATTCGGTGAGCTATTTTGGACGCCGCAAAGCTGACACTCGTCACGGGCAGCTTCGGGTCGACACCCGCCCGATGTTGACGTTTGCTGAAAATTGGACTGCGAATTGGCGCCGTCGGCCAATCGTAGACGCTCGAGCGCGCGAAGTGCTTTCTCCGAACCCGCCGTTCGTCCGAGGTTAAGAAATCCGTATGACAGCAAACCCTGTGATCGACATCACACGCCAATCCCTCAAATAGCGCGATGATGCGTCCGTCGCTTGGGAAAGCGGCGACGGAACAGGGACGTGAGCTCGATATGCAAATCCCAACGATTCAGTCGAGCATCGACTTCTCTCGCATTGGCGCGTTTCTTATCCTGCTGACTCTGGCCCCAACTACCTACGCCACTGTCTATAAGTGCACCGCAAAGGACGGGAGCACCGCCTATTCGGACCAGCCGTGCGAGACCAATTCGCAGGCCATTCAAGTCACGCCTGAGCCGCTACACTCGACACCCAACCCGACGGCGCAATCCACCGCGCCAGGCAACGGCCAGCTCAACCAAGCGCAGGAGCAGATGGTGTCGCTGTGCGCGCGAGCGAACTACGATGCTTGGTATCAGACGCAAAACCCGAAGCCCACGCCAGAACAGACAAATGCCAAGTTGCGCGAGGCTCTTCAGACGTGCCGTGCCATAGTTCCTCGAAACTCGGCACCCCAGCTCCCGCAAGCTCCCGCGCAAACGCCGAACGCGCCACTGACTCCCGCGATGATCGCCGCAGCGCAGGACAAATCTGCGCGCGAGACCAAGGCCAGCCTTTGCAGCACGAAGACATTCAACGATTGGATCAAATCCCAGGGCCACCCAGTTCCGGAGCCGAATGTCCGAATTGCCAAAATGATCGAAATCAGCAATCAATGCCGGCGCCCGCTTGGGTTGCCGGACATGATTCCGCCTGCCCCGATCGCAGCCCCGAAGCCAATCCTTGAAGGCTCCGAGGGCGAAGCGGCGGCCGCAAATCTTAAGGAACTCGTAGGAAGCGGCTCGATCGAGCGGCTGAAAAAATATCTTTGCACGCCGGGCGTCGATATTAACGATCGCCCAGGCACCGACGAAGCCTTGCTCGACTATGCAGCCGAGCAGAACCAAGCGAAGGTCGCTCGCTTTCTCTTAGAGCATGGCGCCCGGGTGGACGCGACACAGAACCATGGCCCCACTTCCGGTTATACGGCCCTGCATCGTACTGCCGTTGCGGATGCCGCCGAAGTCGCACAGTTGCTCCTCGCGAGCGGCGCCGAAGTGAATTTCCATGGACCCCTGGGAATTACGCCACTGATACTCGCGGCATCCAACGGCAGCCGTCGAACAGCGGAAGTTCTCCTCGATCATGGCGCCGACGTATCCACGCCCGACGGGCACCGCGAGACGGCGCTCACCCAAGCGACTGCTCACAATCACGGCGACATCATCCGATTGCTGCTGATACACCTGCCGGCGCCGAGCAGCGCCAACATGAATGCGGTGGCCATGCGCGGCGACCTCGAAGCGCTGCGCCTGATCGTCAGGCATGATGAATTGGTGCACGACGTCCGCACTTCGATGAAGGACGAAGCTCTTCGCTTTACCATTCTCGGCGGTCCTATTCCGCTCGAGGATCGCAAGCAAATGATCGAGCTGCTGCTGGCCGACGGCGCTGACATCGATAATCACCAACCTGGTTTGGACGTGATTCCTGTGATGCTGGCACCCACGCCGGAAATGGCCGAGTTCTTGTTCGCGCACGGCGCCAACAAGAAGGCGAAATTGACCGGCGCGCAACTGGCACGTTGGTTCGTGTGCAACAACTCCGGCAAAGATCCTCTGGGCACACTTCAGGTGGTTGTTGCCCGTGGTATAGACATCGGCGGCGCGACTCCCGATGGCGGCAGTGCGTTACCCTGCGCAACGTACGCTAACAACTTGGCGCTGGTCGCTTTTCTCCAAGCACACAAGGTTAGTGCGGGCCGTTCTAGTTCGAATCCCAAGAATGCGGTGCCTAACCCCGCAACAGCCGCAGCTCAAGGAACGCAGCTGTTCCCAAAGCGCTCATGCGTCCAACTCGATTCCATCGATAACAGCCACACTCCGATCGAGCTGTATTCGTCTCTTAATGACTGCATGCAAAACAATCGCGATGCCGACGCGGTCAGCTTGTTCATCCTTGCCGGAATGGATAGTAGTTTCGACTCTGTCCGGGTCTCCGACAAGACTGCCGGCCAGGCGCGCGTGATTCTGATCATGGCCCTCTTCGGAGGGATGGCCGCCGATGTGCATGCTCGGTTCGAGACGGAAATGAAAGCTCTAATGGACCATCCATCTCGTCATGCAATCCTTTGCGAACAGGTCAAAAAAGTCGGTCCGCCGCAATATTTTCCTGCGTACATGGTCAACCACGGATTGGGCGTCATGCAAAGCGCGCTTGCCAACCAAGCGCCACCCACGCCGCTCGAGCCCAAATTCGACGCCGCCGCTACCTGGAGGAACCTAATTACCAACTACCTCAATTGCGGTGGCGCAGCGGCGCTGTCGCCTTGAGTGCCTTCGTTCCCACACTGTACTTCCGGCATGCGTTCTCCGTCTCTCCGTCTGATGGGGGCCGGATAGATACCCTGAGGCAATATTCGTTTAGACCGGAGTTGCAATGGAACTTGGTAATGATCCTTCGGAATTGTTGAATGCGCTTGACGAAGCTAGTTGCCTCGAAGCAGCTGTTCACGACAGACGGGTTGGGGTCGGACATCGCATGTCAGTACGAGTCTGAGCCGCGGATTATGGCCAATTATTCTTTCTCTTAAGTTGCGCTCCGCAGTTCGAAAGTGCTGTGCCGTATTTGTGACCAACTCAGATTGAGTGTGCCAGGATTGTGCCTTGGTGTGCCTGGGAAGGGGCTGGGTTCCGTTGCATTAAGGGGCATTATCGTACAATTCTGGCGTCCAAGAGATGCCGAAATGACGAAGCCCATAGCCCGAGATCCCAGGTACCGACGTCGCCGTTTCGATGCCGAGATCATCGAGCTGTGCGTTCGCTGGTACATCACCTACCGGTTGAGCTATCGGGATCTGGTGGCGATGATGGCTGAACGCGGCGTTAGCGTGTCGCACACCACAATTCATCGCTGGGTTATTCGCTATGTGCCGGAATTTGAGAAGCGCTGGAACCGCTTCGCCCGACCCGTGAATAATTCATGGCGCGTCGATGAAACCTACATCAAGGTCCAGGGCAAGTGGAATTATCTCTATCGGGCTGTCGACAAGCATGGCAAGACGGTGGATTTTCTGCTCCGTCCGGATCGCAGCGTCGCTGCCGCACAAGCCTTCTTCCGCAAAGCACTGTCGAGGTGTTTACCGCGGTGGCCGCGTAAGATAACGCTCGATGGCCTCAAGCAGAGCCACGTGGCCCTTAGGCTTCTGCGGCGGGAGGACCCTAAGTGGAAGTACGTTCAGGTGAGGTGTAGCCAGTACCTCAACAATCTCATTGAGCAAGATCACCGAGCGATCAAACGCCGATGCGCCTCCATGGGCGGCTTCAAGTCATTCGGGAGTGCGGCCATTACCTTGGCCGGCATCGAGCTTGCCCATCGGATTCGCAAGAGGCAATTCTCGCTCGGGCGCGGTCGATATCGAAACTTCGGGTCGCTAAAGCAAATCTGGGATCGAGCACTCGCGTAGTTTCGTTGCCCGGGAGCAAATCTCACATAACCGGTCCGGCCCGGAATCGTTTCCGGACAGCAAGTTCGAACGCCTATAATGCAACAGTACCTTTTTGCCGGCCGGATCGTTGAAGTGGGTGCTGCCCTTGAACATCAGATGCTCGAGCAGGTGGGTGGAGCCTGTAGTACCGGTGACCTCGTTGCGCGAGCCAACGTGATACGTCACTTGGAAGGTCGCGACGGGCGCGGAGTGATCGGGCTTGACCAGCACCTGCAGGCCGTTGGCATCGAGCCGGTATTCGTCGATGCCGCCGAGGGATCGTATAAATGTAAATCCGGCTACGTTGGCGCGGTCGGTGGCGGTCGGGGCAGCCGAGGCGGTCATGCAAGCGAACCGCAGTCCGAGCGCCGCGGCGAAAACTAACAACACTGGTTTCATGAATATTCCAATACTGATGGATTGTGTGGATCGTGATTTTCTCTGGAACTCGCGGTCGCGCGGACCTCGACGAGGCGGGCGATCTCGTGCAGGTCCCCCAATACCGAGACTGTGGTTGGCCAACGCCCGGCGCCTTGGCCTCGCAATTTGAGAACCTTGCCGCTCTCAAGTTCAATCTCGATGCGATTCTCGGGGCCGCTGGCATGGCCTAAGAAGCTGTCCGGCGCCGGCGACTCGGGCTCGACCGAGGCGACGATGCCGTGCTCCGTGCGCCGCGCCCTAGCGATGAGCTTGTAACCGTAAGGAGCGCCCGTGATGGTGTCGACGCCGCGGGTGCGAATATCCTCAGGCGGCATCCATTGCCCAAACGCCGACTCCATCATCAGAGAAAGCTTGTCGGCCGAGTCGCGGCCGGAGAGGTCTCGGGTCGGATCGGCTTCGGCGAATCCTTGGGATTCGGCGCGAGCAATGGCGTCAGCGAGCGTGAATCCTTGGGCGCAGGCGTCCAAGACCACGCCGCAGGTGCCATTCACGATGCCGCGAATTTCGTTGACTGCATAGTTGAGGGTGGCGAGATTCTCCAGGGTCTCGAGCACGGGCAGCGCACCGCCGACGGCCGCGGAGTACCAGAGCTGGCGTTTGGGGCCGCGTCGATATTTTGACAAGTGCGCCCAGCGTGCTGCCAGTACCGCCTTGTTCGCTGTGACGACGAATTTTCCCTTGGCAAGCGCCCCCGATATCAGGGGATAGGCGTAGCCGACACCGCCAAAGCTTTCCACGACGATGTCGATCGCATCGTCGACCACTATGGCGCGGTCGTTGGTGCGCTCGGGGATGTCGGGATAGTTGGCGAGTTGGCCGACGACCACATGTCGAATGTCGAACGCCTGGGGGTAGCGCTTCAAGGCGTCGTAGACGCCGCGGCCGACCACACCGCAGCCAAGCAATGCAACGCGCAGCGGCTGATTGGCGCGCACGCTGGTCGCCCATTCATTTTCAAGGTGGCCAACGAGGGTGCACGCTTGCTCATTCGGGCGGCCGACCCAAAATGGCAAGGTTCGCGAGTCTGCGTAGCGCAAGGCTTTGGGCTGGACCAGCGGGCCCGCGACGCCGATCGCGGTAGGCCAGGACAGCGAGGTGAACCGATGGGCGAGCGGGTTGCCGGCCGGGTCGACATCGAAGACGCCACTAACGTCTTTGAGGAGGCGGCAACGACCCCGGAGCTCGGCGGCGAGAAACAGGGCGGACAAATCGGAGCCGCCGCGACCGAACAGTGCGGTATGACCTTCTACATCGATACCGTAGAAGCCCGGCAAAACCAGTATGGGAAATGTTCGCCAAAGTCGCTCGAGCGCGGTCGCGTCGACGGCAGTGGGGGCGCTCTCCAGAATGGTACCTTCGGCGATGAGGTTAATCTCGCGCGGCTCGATGAGGCGCACGGGAATGCCGGAACGGCGGAGCAGGCCGGTGAGGAGCGCGGCCGTGCGCTGTTCCCCGGTGGCGACGTACGCGGCGGTGGCTTCGGGGGACTCGGCGCCGAAGAGATCGGCAGCGTCTTTCAGCAATTGATCGGTGACGCCTTCGAAGGCGGATACGACGGCGAGGACGCGCGCGCCGGCGCGCCAACGGCGGTAGATCTCATCGACGGCGATGTGCAATTCGCCGGCGCTGCGCAGCACCGAGCTACCGAATTTCAAGACCTCGACGACTGGCATACAGCACCTCAAGAATAAAGGGCGCACCAATCGACCATCGAGCTTGCGGGATTGGCCGGCGGGAGCGTCGACCATTCGCTTTAGCTGAATTTGTAACGCGCCCGCAAGCTGAGGATCAAATTGGCGCGACGAAAGACTAACGAGAGGACGCACGCACGTCAATGCCCATGCGTACCCGTAATGGTCTGACATCTATTGACTAAGATGTACGAGGCGGAGATCTCCGCATACTCTTTTGGATATTTCTTATAAAATATTGTTGAAAGGCGTCCAGCGCCGGAGATAGTTCGAGGGCTTGGCTACTTTTGCATTCTGGTGGCCCCTGGTGATACCTGCCGCCTATGTATTTCTCCGCTTCGCTCCGTTTTGGCGGCTTCGCGTATATCCGCCAAGAATGTCAGCCTCAGGATCATCGCGCAATCAAACGCCGCCGCGCTTCGATGGGAGGCTTCAAGTCATTCCGGAGTGCGGCTGTTACCTTGGCCGGCATTGACCTTGCCCATCGGATTAACTCGCTCGGGCGCGGTCGATATCGGAACTTCGGATCGTTAAAACAAATCTGGGATCGAGCGCTCGCCTAGTTCTTTGCCAGAGATATAATCTCATGTGCCGGTCCGGTCGAGAATCGATCCGAGACTCCAATTTCGAGCGCCCTTAATGCACCAGTTCCTACTGCGATACTGCCGCTGTCACGATGATCTCCACCAGCACATCAGGCGCGCCCATCTCACATTGAGCCGTCGCTCGGGTCGGGGCCGAATTTGGCGCGGTCCAGGCGTCCCAGATCTCGTTCATACCGGCGAAGTCCTTCGCGATGTCCTTTAACCAGATCTGTGCGGACAGCAAACGACTCTTATCAGTGCCAGCGTCAGCCAAGAACTTCTCGACCTTTGCGAGGACCTGCTTCGTCTGCCCCCGGATATCCTCGCTGCGATCATCGGCCGCTTGACCGCCGACAAAGACGATTCCGTTGTAGACCACGGCACGGCTGCGGCGCCTGTCGGTTGCGATGCGGACGATGCTGCTCATTCTGTTTCCTCTCGGTTGGGTGAAGCCGTTTCTGTTGGGATCAGTTGGTCTACTGCACCAAGTTCGCCAAGCGTGACAGGCTTGATCGGCGGCCTGACGCGGTAATATCCAACGTCGCAAGGCGCAACGCCGCGAGCTTGCGCGATGACTTCGGTGACGGTCAGTCCGCAGAACCGCCCCTGGCACGGCCCCATTCCGCACCGACCGAACGCCTTCGTCTGATTGGGACCCAAGCAACCCAGTTCGACACATTGGCGTATCTGACCAGCCGTCACCTCCTCGCATCGGCAGACCACGACGCTGTCGGCTTGGGGTATCCGGTTCTCGTTCCTAGGCCGGTAAAGGGCGTCCAGAAATGGCCGGATATTTGTGTAGCGCGTGAGCTGGCGCTGAAGCGGCGCCGCGCGTCGCGCCATATCCGACATGACGCCGAGCCGTTCCCCGATAGCCAGGGCAGCCAACCGACCCTGTACCGCGGATGCCTGGGCTCCCACGATTGCCCGGCTGTCTCCAGCGACGTAGATGGGCGATTCCCCCAAGCGTCCCCACGGGTCTGTGACTGGTTGCCAGCAAAGCTGATCCTGGTCCCAGCGATGCGCCGCGCCGATTGACCAGCTGAGCTGTGTATTGGGGACTACGCCTTGATGCAACAGCAACAGCGAAGCCGGAACGCGAATCGGGTTTCCACGATGTTTGAAGGAAAAGCCCTCGACCCGCTTTTCACCCTCGATCGAAAGCTCGCTGCATCCGGAAAAGACCGGGACGCCGTGACGGCGTAGGGCAGCAAGCAGCTTGATGCCCTTGGATAAGTCCCGCCAACCCTTCAGTGCTCCGGCCAAATGGCGAGCGGCGCGCAAGTGAGCGGGCATCGTGGTGGTGTCGACCAGCGCTTGGATCGTCACACCCGCGCGTAGATACTGCCAGGCCAACAAATACAGCAAGGGGCCGCAGCCCGCCAGGGCGACTGGACTTGTCGGCAGGGCTCCTGAACCTTTCAGGAGGATTTGCGCCGCGCCGGCTCCCATGACCCCGGGTAGGGTCCAGCCGCTGATTGGGAAAGGGCGCTCCATGGCGCCGCTGGCGAGCAGGACGTGCTTGCCGATGATCTTTTCGCACCTGCGGTTCGCCACATAGTCAACAATGCCGTCCGAAGAGACATTCCAGACGACGGCACCGGCAAGATATCGAGCTCCGCTATTTCTAAAGTCAGACGCCAGGCTCCGGCCTGACGCATAGTCTTGACCCAGTACATGGAGGCGCTCGGCGGGCGCGGTTTCGATGCTGCGATAGATCTGTCCACCAATAGTCGCCTGCTCGTCGAGCAAGACGACAGACAGATTGAGCGCTCGAGCCTCGCACGCCGCGGCCATTCCGGCGGGGCCGGAGCCGACTATGACGAGGTCCGCCACGGCGTCACTCATGATTCTTCTCCGAAGCCGACTTCATCCAGGCTCGCAGCACCGATCTGGCGCCGCACCTGCATCCCGTCCTGGACCGTGACAATGCAGCTCTGCCTCGAGGGAATGCCGTCGATTTCCACAAGACATTCGAAGCAGACGCCCATCATGCAGTAGGGAGCTCGCGGAGCTTGACTCACCACGCTCGATCGGAAGTCTTGCACGCCGCCGACGAGCAAAGCCGCAGCAACACTGACGCCGGCCGGCACCGTCATGGGTTTTCCTTCGAACGTGATCGTGACCATTACCAGCTCCGACGATCGCGGGATCGAGAACATTGGCTCAGTGGTCATGGGAAAAACTCGCATGGGGGTCGGAGAACCGGTCCCCTAGGAAGACATCGAAATCGGGCGGGGTTTCGGTGTGCCCGCATGTCCAGGGCCCGATCACGAAGCTATGTGCGGCCGCCAGCGTGACGCCGCTGTGACTCGTGACTACATATGCGCCCGGACACGACGTCGAAGCCTGATAAATCGGGTACCCGTCGGGTGTCAGCGGCCGCAAGGCACCCCAGGCACGCACCAAGTGCGCCCGTGCCAGGGCGGGAAATGTCACGACTGCGCGACGTGCCAGCCATTCAATTTTCTCAGTCGTCGTGCCGTCGTCCAGCCCAACATCCTCAGAGGTGGACCCGATCTGGACAGTACCTTCGCAGGTCTGCCTGACCTTGTTGGTTGGGTAGTTGAGGAACGGTTTGAGCCGTTCCGTGATCAGAACCTGTCCGCGGGTCGACGTGACAGGCGCGTGCAATCCGACCTGCGGTGCCAACTGGGCATTACCAAGACCCGCTGCAAGAACGAGCCGCTCGCTCTTCCAGCTCTGGCCGTCGCCCGCAACGGCGTCGAACTGGCCGTTGGCGGCATCGTATCGAATCTGCGCGACATTGACGCCGGTTATCACCTCGGCGCCCTTGTGGCGCAGACCCGCATGTAGGCCCTGGAGCAGCATCAGCGGGTTTGCATGGCCATCGAGCGGGCAGAAGCTGCCGCCCGCCACGGCTGGACCGATTCCGGGCAAATATCGCTTGAGTTCAGACGGGTCCATGATCTGAAACGGGATTTCACCAACCGTGCGGTTCAAACCGTCCAGCAAGTCGAAGCGCGCCCTCATATCGGCATCGCTGAAGCCCAGCCAAAAGCCCCCTGGTTGCCGCAGGCAGACATCCACGCCCGTCAGCTCGAGGAGCTCCTGCTGCAAAGCCGGCCATAGCTTGACTGCATCGCGACTCCAGCGCGCATATCGCGGCAGCTTGCCGCCCTTGCTTTGCACCCAAACGAGTCCGAAATTGCCTCGGGAAGCGCGAAAGGCCACATCACCTTGATCCAGAACGCGGACGTCCACGCCCGCCCGTGCCGCGCCGTAGGCGATCGCCGCCCCGATAAGGCCGCCCCCCACCACGGTCATTCTCTGGTTGCCCATCCACGACTCCAGTCCGTGTCTTTGTTAGATCGCAAGCTTGGGGCGCGCATTACCCCGTCCGCGCCATCCACGAATATCGCCATGAAGATCACGCTGACCTTTGGTGATGCCAGCCGGGATCGTGAACCGGCAAATCGTTGGGCCCCCTTGCGTTCCTATTGGAGTCGATGGCAGCCGACCCATCTTTTGCATTGAGCGAGGTTAGGGGCTCATACTCGATTCGTCCAAGTCGAAAATCAGCGTGCTCTATTTCTCCAGGTTATGGAATGCCCCGACATCTCAACCTACGGCAAATCGAAGCCTTCAAGGCCGTGATCGAAAACGGCAGCATCAGCAGCGCGGCCGAGATAGTACACATCTCGCAACCCGCTATGAGCAAGCTCATAGCGCATTTTGAGGCGGATACGGGACTCAAGCTATTCGACCGCCTGAAGGGTCGGCTGGCGCCGACCGCATGCGGGATGCGCCTCTACAAGGAGATCGACCGGATCTTCGCCGGTGTCCGCCAGGTCGAGAATGCTGCGGAAGCAATTCGCCGCGAGGAGCGAGGGCAGCTTATGGTCGGCGTCATGCCGGCGTTGTCCGGCTCCTTCATTCAGCGGGCCTTAACTGGCTTCCTCAAGGATCGCCGCAATATGTTCTGTTCGGTCCAATCGCTCGGTTCTCTGTGGATTGTGGATTGGTTGGTCGCGAGGAAACTCGACGTCGGGCTGGTGAGCGCGCGTATTGAGAACCCGTACGTCACCCTCGAACCGCTGTTGGAGCACCCGCTGGTCTGCATCATGCCGCTGGATCATCCATTGGCTGCCAAGAGCCAGATCGAGCCCCAGGACCTCAATCAGGTCCCATTCGTGGCGTTCAACCCAGAAGGCGAAATCGGTCACCGTGTTGAGGGGATGCTCGAGACGTATGGGGTCAAGGTCCAAATCGTTATTCTGACCAACGCGGCGCCGGCGCTCTGCGGATTTGTGGCCGCCGGACTCGGCGTATCACTGATCCATCCGCTCATGTTGAGCGGCATGGAGCACCGACTCGCCGTGCGGCGATTCGCGCCTGAAGTCCTTTTCAATTTTTTTCAACTTTGCCGTAGCGCCGACACCAGGAACGCTGAGCTTGTTGAAGCCTTCGCGCAGGAGGTGCGGGCGACAGCCGCGCAGATTTCGCACTCGATGCTCAACGAGTCTTAAGGGCGGCCAGAGGAGAGCCCGCGCCAAAAACGTCCAACGACGACGCCTATTTTCAAGTCGCCCTATAACCCTGTCGAATACACACCTTGCGCTTTCGACTTTGACAGCAGGCCGTACCCCCCTCACGATTGAGTAGGGGCTTCATGTTGAAAATCGGCTCCCGGTTTTTCATGGCTATGCACATCCGTCAAGTCAAATATCCACACCCATTAACTTGACGAGCTGAATCAGAATTTCAATCTTCAACTCCATCCCCAAAGAATTGCGAAGTAGTGATTTCGAAGTCGATTCGCTACACCGCGGTTGTCGGCACGTTGTACCAACTAATCCAGTCATGTCGGCCCACGCTGAGGAATGTTATTGATGGGGAAAGTGTTCCAATGGAAAGCGCGGTACACGGTTCTGTCGATCCTATTTATTGTCTGGATCGTCTCGTTCATCGACAGAATGGTCATGTCCGTTGCCATACCTTACATCGCAGTCGACTACCATCTCAGCCCTTTGGCGATGGGGGTTGTGATGAGCGCTTTCTTCGCAGGTTATTCAATTTCACAAATTCCTGGCGGTTTACTTGCCGACATATTTGGGGTTCGCAGGGTTGCTACGATAGCGATGTTGTGGTGGTCGGTTTTCACTGCATTCACGGGCGCAGCGGCCAATCTCACGCAGATGCTAATTGCTAGATTTGTTTTCGGTTTGGGCGAAGGAGTGTACCCGGCGTGTGGATTCAAGACGATAGCAGTATGGTTCCCTAAAAAAGAGCGCGCCACAGCCAACGCCATAAGGTGGGCTGCTGGTCCCCTCGGGGCAGCCCTTGCTCCGCTCGCGGTGGTTCCGATCGTATCGCATTGGGGTTGGCGAGCGGTTTTTTACAGCCTGTTTCTTCCTGGCGTTCTTATCTCTTTGTTTTTCTGGATATTCATTTCGGACAAGCCATCGGAAAGCAGTCGCGTCTCGGCTAAAGAATTAGTCGAAATCGAGGAGAACGGCGCCGTTGTTTCGGAAAGTTCAGAGCCGAAGATAGGTTTTCTCAAAATCCTGAAAGAACCTAATGTATTGAAGTGTTTTTTTGTCTTGTTCACAGTCGATATCGCCTATTGGGGGTTTACAAGTTGGCTGCCGACGTATCTAGTAAAGGCGCGGGGCTTTTCGATGGTTCAAATGAGCGTAGCTGCCTCGCTTCCTCATTTCGCCGGCGCAGTCGGGTCTATTTTCGGAGGCTGGGTATCTGACAAGTATTTCAGCAGCAACCGGCGGGTGCCCATTGTTGCGATGCAGTTGATATCTGCTCTCTTGCTGTATCTGACATTCACCGCCAATTCCGCGACGACGCTGGTGATTTGTCAGACCCTCACGGGCTTGTGTATGAATATTTTTTTTACGGCGTTTTGGGCGCTGCCGATGAACACAGTACCGAAGCAGCTCATGGGTGTTACCAGCGGGTTCATCAATATGGCGGGCCAGATTGCAGCATTTATTTCACCGATAGTTGTCGGGTACCTTGTCGGGGCCGCCGGAGGAAATTACGATCTTAGCTTTATGTTCCTAATTGTGTCTTTATTGGTGTCATGCGCGATTGTATTTACCCTTCCCAGTAAATTACAGCCTCATCGGGACTAGGTTGTTGATAGTTTACGTTGGTCCCATTAGCTTGTCGTAGACTGCCCCACATAAGTGGGGGGAACGTCACTACGGATTTTTATCACCCCTCAACTACCGCGCAGCGCACAGCCTCCTCCAGTTCCGATTCCTAGTGTTTGCTATCGAAGCGGAGCGCGATCAGTCTATATTGTCCGGCGGGGATCAAGGCCCAATTATCGGCTGATCGACGGTCCCACTGTTTCAAATCTCCCTTGAACCGAGCCGACGGTGAGTCCTATAACCCCTGCGAATGGAGCATGCTCGAATTTGACTTGGACGAATAGTGAACAGGCGCCTAGCATCAGTGTCAGTGCCACGCAAATCAGCCCGGATGTTCCAGTTGCTCCTGTACGGCGGTTGGGTCAATCGCCGTGAGTTCGACGGCACCACGTGCTCCGCCGGGACTTCCGATAGCGCATGCGATGGAATCGGGAGTTGATTGAGCTGAAGTGGAATTACAGCCGTGGGCGCGGCGTGGTCGACCCTGAGTCATGCATCTCATCGCAGACTTCCTGGTGCGCACGGCGACGGAAAAAGCACAAATACTGGGGAGCCAAGTCACCGTGGAGGCAATGCTGATATGAACCACCTTACTGAGCGCGCCAAACATGCTGGCTTCGGCACCCGCGTGCTTAGCGCGACGGCTATATTGCTGACATGTTGGTTGCCGCTCGGTGTGCAACAAGCGTGGGGCGCCGATGCGCCTCTGGTGCTCGAAAAGACGATCCCGATTCCGGACGTTCCGCTAGGGCCTTACATAGACCATATGGCACTCGACATAGTTGGCGGAAGGCTATTCGCCTCGCCCCAGGCTGCCAAGGCCATTGCCGTTCTCGATTTGAAGGATGGACGTGTGCTCAAAATGATGCCCGTGGGCAATCCCCACGGACTCTACTTCAGCCCAAACTTGAAGCGCCTGTTCGTGACCGACGGGGCGACAGGCGATTTGATGGTCTTTAGCACCGAAGACTACTCGCTGATTAAGAGAATCACTCTTCTGCTCGGGGCTGATGCTTTGGTATATGACCCGCACACGCAATTGCTCTACGTGACCAATGGTGGCGACCATGCCAAGATGGATCACGCGATCATCTCCGCAGTGGACATAACTCGAATGGAGAAGGTAGCGGACATCTCCGTTGCGACTGCCGGTCAGCTCGAGGCCGCAGTCGTCGATTCCGCGAAGCAAATACTCTACGTTAATCTCTACGATGACTCCGCTGTGGCCGTCATTGATTTGAATAAGCGACAACAGGTTGGCACTTGGAAAATGCCTGCAGGTATACATTACAACATCGGCATGGAGATCGATGCCACGCATTCGCGGCTCTACGTGGCAAGCCGCGACACATCTGTGCGCGGGTCTGTCATTGTGCTAGACACCGCCAACGGGCATGCGGTCGCGACGCTGCCGATCGGCGGTTGGGCGGATGGCATCTCTGTCGATCAGAAGCGGAAGCGCTTTTACGTATCGGCCGGAGTGGGTCAAATTGATACCTATACCATCGACGCTAACGATGTCTATCACCGCCAGCCGACAGTCGACACGGCTGTCTTGGCCAAAACGAGTCTGTATTCCAAGGAACTCGACCGGATGTTCGTATCGGTACCCACGTTGGGATCTACCGAGGCTCAAGTAATGATCTTCAAGCCGCTGCCGTAGGGGGCGTGGAACCAGAAGCCCCCTATACTCGGTGGGTGCACGGCATCAGTTGTGAATCCGACCGCCGAGCCGAGATGCTTGTTCTACAATGAGCCATCTGAACGCGACGACAAAGTTGCTTCAACTCGGTGTACCCCACAATTACAGTCTGCACGTATCACCCGCAGGCAAGATTGACATTGAGACTGTTTGTCGTGGCGAGTCAGTCGATCTCGATGCAATGTAGTCTGGTTAAAGGTGACGTAAACTTATGAGTCACTAGCTAGGCGTGCCCGCCATGCTCGAAATCGTCGGCCTGCATCGCGTGGGTCTGGAGCCCGCATCATTTACGCTGGATCGAGGCTCGTGCATGGCAGTTCGCGGACCGTCGGGAGCCGGCAAATCGCTATTGCTGCGGGCGATAGCCGATCTCGACCCAAACGAGGGTCATGTCGCATTGGACGGCCGGCAGCGGAGCGCCATTCCAGCGCCGGACTGGCGACGCCAGGTTCTCTATCTGCCGGCTCAGTCAGGGTGGTGGGCCGACACGGTGGGCGAGCATTTCAGAGACTGGCGCGCCGCCGTGCCATTGGTGAACGAGCTTGCGCTGCCGGATGGAGCCGGCGCGTGGCCAATCGCGCGTTGCTCGACGGGCGAGCTTGCCCGACTGGCGCTGATTCGGGCATTGGTGCGCGAACCGAAGGTTCTGCTATTGGATGAGCCGACGGCCGCGCTGGACGCCGCTATGGTCAAAGCGGTCGAAGCGCTGCTTCGCGGCCGTATCAAGGCGGGCGTCTCCGCGCTCTGGGTCACTCATGACTCCTTACAGGTTGCCCGAGTCGCGGATCGTTCGCTGACGGTGGAGGCGGGCGTGGTCCGGGAGTCGCCTAAATCGTGACCAATTATATTGCGCTCAGTTATTGGGACATGGCTCTCGCGAGCGTGTTCGTGCTCATCAACGCGGCGATCTCCCTCGCCCTCGAGCTGGGAATCCATCGGCGCATGCTCATTGCCGCGCTGCGAACGGTCGTGCAGCTTTCCCTCATGGGGTTGGTGCTCACAGCTCTTTTCTCCGCAGTCTCGCCCCTGTGGACGGCAGTGGCGGCCTTGGTAATGGTTGTGTTTGCGGGAAGGGAGATCGCGGTGCGCCAGGAACGGCCGCTGGCCGGCTTGTGGTCCTATGGTATCGGCACCAGCTGCATGATGACGGGATCGCTGATGGTCACGGTGTTCGCGTTGACGACCGCGCTTCGCCCGAACCCTTGGTACGATCCCAAATATGCGATTCCCTTGCTGGGCATGATTCTGGGAAACGCCATGACCGGAATTGCGCTCGGCATACAGGGGATGACCACGGGGCTGGTCGCTCAGCGCGCCGCCGTCGAGGCGCAACTGATGTTGGGCGCAAATCGACGCACAGCCATGGGACCGGTGATCAGTCTGGCGCTGCGTAACGCGTTAATGCCCATCATCAACAGCATGTCAGTGGCGGGCATCGTCTCACTGCCCGGGATGATGACCGGCCAAATCCTGGGCGGAGTGGCACCCGCGGACGCGGTGAAGTATCAAATTCTCATCATGTTCCTGATTGCCGGCGGCACCGGGATAGGCGCGATGACCGCCGTGATTACCGTCTCCTATCGCCTCACCGATTCCCGCCATCGCCTGCGGCTGGACCGGCTGGCGCCGAACAGGGGCTAGGCGTTGGTGCGACGAGGGAATGCCGTGGCCATGCTCGTATGCGAGCGGCAGTGGCAAGAATCGCTATCAGCGAGCGGCGGGTTCCATCCATGGCCGGCAAAGGTCGCATTCGAACCTCCGTGCCGTTAGGCGACGACTCGATCCACATCCGGTACCGGTTGAGAGACCGTTCACCATGTCGTCGCGGCGATTCGAGTGACTCCCCTGGCCGCCCATAACCGCAGTGAATACGGCTCACAATTTATTGACTTGGCGCTGAATTTAGTTTGTCCCTAAAGTCGCCACAACGCGATTCTGAACGCGTTCTATATAACGATTTCAACGGAGGAATGGGATATGAGCCTATTGTCACGCCGAAGCGCTCGTCTTCCGTGGTCACTATCAGTTGCCGCGCTCGGACTAGTCTGGATCGCCAACGTAGGCGCTCAGCAGACGCTCAGCGTCGGCGAAGGCCAATCCAGCGATAAACTCGAGGAAATAGTGGTTACCGCCGCGAAGCGCAGCTCGACCGTTCTCGAGACGCCTATTAGCATAACGGCTATCAGCGGCGCCGATATTCAGGCGCGTGGCCCGACCGATTTCAACACGCTCATTCAGAGCGTCCCCGGACTTGCCACGTTCGACCAGGGTCCCGGACAGTCGCAAATCACCATCCGAGGCGTGGACGGATCGGCCGGTGGTTCACCCACCACCGGATTCTATCTGGGCGATACGCCATTGACCGCGCCAGCGGGCGCTAACGACGGCAAGGTCGTAATCGACCCTGCGCTCTATGACTTGAACCGAGTTGAAGTTCTGCGTGGCCCACAGGGCACTCTGTATGGGGCCAGTTCAATGGGCGGCGCAGTCAGGTTGATCCCCAACGATCCTGACCTCAAGGGTTTCGATGCCAGCGCGCAAGGGATCGCATCGGGTACCGACGGAGGGGGCGCCAACGGAACCATCAATGCGATGGTGAACATGCCCTTAGTGGACGAAAAAGTCGCCCTTCGGCTTGTCGGCACCGAGGCGCATACCAGCGGCTGGATCGACCGAATCGTGATAGCGCCGGGTGATTTTCCGTCAGAGACGGCAGGCGGCAACACGCGGGGCAATGTCTTGGGCGCGCCCGTTGCACACGACTATAAGGGCGCCAACTGGGAAGATTTGACTGCGGCCAGGGCCACCCTGCTCGTAAAGCCAACGGACAGTTTGACGATCACGCCCATGGTCTTTTATCAGAACATCAATATGGGCGCGCCAAATATATATGACAGTGTGCCGGGAACTCTCGCACACTATGAACCTTACAATGTTGCAGAACCCTATTCCGACCGTTTCTTTCTGGAAAGCTTAAATGCCAACTACAAGGCGCCTTGGTTTGATGTGTTCTCGAACACCTCCTACTGGGATCGAAAGTCAATTCAGACGCGCGACGATACCGAAGTCGTGGCGTCGCCGTCATTATTGGGCGCGCCGTCTGTATACACTTATGGGCCGATCTCTTTCACCGCTACAGACGAGACGCATCAATTTAGCCAAGAAGTTCGGCTGTCATCTCCGGGGCAAACGCGCTTTACGTGGATCGTTGGCGGATTTTATTCCAATTTCGAATCCATTGGCGTGAACGCCGGCGGCGGCAACGGCCTGGTCACGAGTGGACTTAACCCTACGCCCGACCTGTTTTCAAAATATATTCCCATTAAGACCAAGCAAGTCGCAGGGTTTGGCGAACTTTCTTATGAAGCTCTCCCCGGTCTGCGAGCGACCTTTGGTGGCCGCTACTATTCCTACTCAGTCAGTCAAACGAACTATGAGGACGGCTTATTCCGCGGAAATGTATTGACGACGACTGTGATCCCGACCGCCCGTAGCAGCGGATTCAATCCAAAATTCGATCTGTCCTATCACCCCAATCCCGACTTGACGGTCTATGCGACCGCGGCCGAGGGATTCCGTCCAGGCGGGGGTAATCAATCACCGCCTACGTCGGGGCCGCAGGTGGCGCAATGTAATGCCGACCTCGCGGCGCTTGGACTATCCGCGCAGCCTAGCCAGTACAATCCGGATTCGCTCTGGAGTTACGAGTTGGGAGAAAAGGCCCGCTTCCTCGATGGCAAAGTCAGTGTGAATGCCGATTTGTACTTCGAGAAGTGGGGGCAACTGCAGCAGACGGTGACGCTCGCCTGCGGGACTGATTTCACGGCAAATGTGGGCGCGGCTGAAATCCGCGGTGCTGAGCTGGAGTTGACCGCGATCGTGGCCGAGGGTCTACAGGTCTCCGTGAGCTCCGCCTATAGCCATGCCCGGATATCGAAGGGAACCCCCGACGCTGGTACCTATGTGGGAGAACGGATCCTGGATGTGCCGGATCTCACTGCCCACGCGGCCATAAGCGACACGCGCCCCCTCTCTGATCAGTTGGACCTGATCTCCAGCATCGACTATAACTTCGTGAGTAATCGGATCGAATCCGACAGGGGCAAGTTCGTGCAAATGCCACACTACAGTCTGACCAATATACGTCTCGGCGTGCGGAAGGACCACTGGCAAGCCTCTTTGTTCGCGAACAATGTCTTTAACACGCATACCCTGGTTGGCGTTACAGGCAACGAAATCGACGTCATTCCAGCGTTCATCAGCGACGTATCCAATCAGCCTCGTACGGTCGGCGTGGATGTGAGCTACAAGTTCCACTGATCGCGTGTCGTATTTCAGCAGCACATCGCGCCGACCATGCGGCAGGGGCCCACGCTCGGAGCGCAGCTGCGAAATCGGGTTGCGTCGTTCGGGTGCGCTGGAGATCCAGCGCGCCCGGACGGAGATCGGTTTTCACACAACGATTTACAGTCAACTACCCGTTTCCATCTGTTCAATCGATTTGTCGACCATATAGAAATGGCTTCGCCGCATACTTTTCGCATTGGCATCGAGGGAGCAGGGTCGCGGCAGCTCAAATCACCGAAGTGGCGAAGTGCCTAGGCGTGCCGAGAAGTGGTGGCGAGGTTCGTGCTGAGCGGATTGACGGAGGAAGCCATGCAGCGAGTGCGAGAGGGTTGGTCTGAAGTTATGTCGTCGCTATCGCGTCCAAGTGCACACCCTGTTTGGCTAACAAGACCTGCGCAGATACTCAACTCAGTTCACGCAATGCAATGAGCGAGGTACTCATAACTATGCGCGCTCTTGTATGCGGACACGGTCTGGGGCGGCCGATGCGCTGCAACTTTTCTTCTATCAGGTAGCGCCCCGGATGACAGGGCAATCGCCCTCGTCTAAGCAATATGAACGCTTTCGTCAAAATGCAACAGATAGGTCTGACGCTTTCGGACGCGAAGCCCGACTCGTGTGTGACAGTCCTAGGGATATGGGCCGAATAGGGCTGGAGTCGCGCGGTGGCCGAACAGGCCACTTGGTTAAGGACATTTGCGTATGAGTCGACGTGACGTGTACTTCGTGTTCCAGAGGGTGCGACTTTCACGAAGGTCGAAAACGTCATGAGTCAAGCAGCTTGCACGCGCAGACAGTCGGCAGCCGTTAATTCTGTGGAGCGCTACGGCGTGGGTGCAATTGCCTTCCATTGGGCGACGTTTGTGCTCGTCGTCGTGGTCGGCGTATTGGGGCTCCTGCATGATTCGTGGTCGAATCATACGCAGGCCTTTTGGATCAACGTCCACGCTGTGATCGGTATCTGCTTGTGGCTGCTTGTCCTTGCTCGCGTGTGGTGGCGCGCTTGCCATGCGCCACCCGCTCCGCCGGAGAATTTCAGCGTGTGGTCGCGAAAACTCTCCAAATCCGCGCATCTGCTGCTGTACGGGTTGCTATTCATCACCCCTATGATCGGTATCATTTCCTTCGTGTATCACGGGCGTGTTTTTGATTTCGGGATATTCGAGATCGACTGTGGCATCAAAAAGAACCGGGCAATCTTCCATCCGACGCAGGATATACACGGCTACCTCGCGTATGCGATCTTCGGACTGGCGGGGCTGCACGCGCTTGCTGCCCTTTGGCACCAGTTCCATGTGGGCGAAGGCGTGTTGGACAGGATGTGGCCGGCGACTAAGGTGAGGCGTCCGTAATGCGTTCCGGGGCGGAAACCGGATCCGCGTGCAAGCTCGCGATCCGATGAACTCTGTCGTGGGTCATGGCCCAAGCTGTATGTTCGCCATCATAGTATTGGGGGGAGTCTGGCGAGTATCACCTACCAGCGCCCAAACCGATGAGATACAGGTTTATGACGCATCGATTGCGCCGACAGGGGCGTTCAATCTGACTTTGCACAACAACTACACGCCGAGCGGCAGCGATTTGCTTGCCTTCCCAGGCGCGATCGTTGCCGATAAATCGCTGAACGGCGTGGCGGAATGGGCCTACGGAGTCGCCCCGTGGTTCGAGGCGGGGGTTTATTTTCCCTTGTATTCCATCACCCGCGACAATTCCGTTCTGTACGATGGCTTCAAGCTGAGGACACTGTTCGTCACGCCGGATGCCGCCAAGCGAAATTTCTTCTACGGGATCAACTTAGAGTTCAGCTTCAATACAGCTCATTGGGACGCGCGGGCCTATACGTCCGAGGTCCGCCCCATCATCGGTACCCACGTGGGACGCTTCGATTTGATCTTCAATCCCATCGTCGATAATTCATGGAATGGATTTTCGAAGCTGGAGTTCGTCCCCGAGACCCGCGCGGCGATGGCGATCACGGAAAAATACAAGCTTGCACTCGAGGAATACGACGACTTCGGGCGCGTCAGTCACTTCCTACCCACCTCTAAGCAATCGCATCAATTATTTGCCGTCATCGACATCAACACCGAATGGGTCGGCATAGAAGCGGGTGTGGGGGCCGGATTGACGAGCGGGTCGGACCATCGCGCAATCAAACTGATCTTCAGCCGGGATCTCTGAGCGTCTGAGCCGATCGAGCGGGAATCTTGACGCGCCCGCTGCGCCGCCGGCAGGGCTTCAAAATGATCGTAAGCGATCGATCAGTCACGTATTGAGTAATTAGAGGGAAACACCGTTAAAAAAACACAGAGAGCAGGCAGATATGCAAAGCGTCGTGTTGTCCCGCAATGCAGAGATTTCGTGCGGAACGACGCGAACGACTTGCAATCGACACTCGACGCACTGGTTGCCGCGACGATGTTGCAAACCAATCGGGGAACCGTTGCGGATTACGTTCCCGCGCTTGGCCACGTGGATCCGAAGAAGTTTGGAGTGGCTATTGCCTGCACGGATGGCCGACTGTTCGCGAGCGGCGATGCCGAGGAGCCGTTTTCAATACAGAGCGTGTCAAAGGTATTTACTCTCGCCATGGCCATGGGAGCAGTTGGGGATGGGCTCTGGCAGAGGGTTGGGAATAAACCCTCCAGCGAATCATTTAACTCGATTGTCGAGCTGGAGCGAGAGAAAGGCGTCCCGCGCAATCCCTTTGTCAACGCAGGGGCGCTTGTCGTTGCTGACATTCTTTTGGCGTCGCATGAGCCCAGAGAGGCGATCGGCGAAATTCTACGCTTCGTGAGATTTCTGGCAGAGGACGACAGCATTGTGGTTGATAAACGTGTCGCGCGCTCGGAGCGTCAATTGGATTACCGAAACGCTGGTCTCGCAAATTTTCTGGCCGCCTTCAGGAATCTGCGCAACTCTCCTGAGCGTGTGTTGGGCGTGTATGCACACCATTGCGCGATCAGTATGAATTGCATGCAACTGGCCATCGCGGGACGATTCCTTGCCAATGCCGGCCGGAACCCGCAGAGTGGATTGCAGATTGTATCGGCCGAGCGCTCGCGGCGAATTAACGCCTTATTATTGACGTGCGGGCAGTATGACGGCTCGGGCGAGTTTGCATTCCAGGTCGGCTTGCCCGCGAAGAGCGGCGTTGGAGGGGGGGTATTGGCGATTGTCCCGTCCATTGCCTCGATTGCTGTGTGGTCGCCTGGTTTGGACGCGAGCGGGAACTCGAAGTTGGGTTGCGCTGCGTTACGCCGCCTGGCCGCTTCTCAGGCATGGTCGGTATTCGGTTGTTGGTAAGCGGAATGCTGTTCGGCGTTAGAACATCGACATGCACGCCGAGCAGGTGTCCAAACACCCGACGGAGGGCGGTTGGAACTAAAAGGGCGGATGGCGGGGTGTCGTGGTGGTGACCCGAAGGGAGCACGATGGCTGGACGGTATAAAGCTACTGGTTCGGAGGCCGAATTCGAACCTGGGTCGCGCAGTCGAGTGCTGCGCAACCGGCTCGGTATCACGTCAGTGCGAGCACTTGAGCGGAAGGAGTCGGAGGAGTTGCTCGCGACGACGCAGCAATTGATCGACGAAGTAACGGTCGACCACCGCTTCACGGCTAACGACGTTCGCGGGATGCACCGGCGCTGGCTCGGCGAGATCTATGAATGGGCCGGTGAATACCGCGGCATTAATATCGCCAAAGGCGAGTTCATGTTTGCCGCCGCTGCGCAGGTGCCGCGGCTGATGCAGGAGTTAGAACAAGGCCCGCTGAGTCAGTACACGCCGTGCAAAATGAACTCGGCGCAGGAGCAAGCAACAGCGCTCGCGATCGTGCACGCTGAGTTCATATTGATCCACCCCTTTCGTGAAGGGAACGGACGCTGCGGGAGATGGCTCGCGATGCTGATGGGATTGCAGGCCGGATTGCCGGCGCTCGATTTTGGTGGAATTCGAGGCGCCAAAAGGCGCAGCTATATCGCCGCCGTGCACTCAGCGATGGACCGCAACTACGCGCCTATGACCGAGTTGTTTCTGGAGGTCATTCAGCGAACGCTGAGATCGGCGGCTAGGACTTCTTCTGAGTAGGTTTTACGCGGCCAGCGCTTGTCTTTGCACGCCGCTTGAAGACTGCCCGAATGCCCTCGATAGCCGACGACGTCTCGACGGACCTGACTACCGTCCGTTCTCGGACCTCACGATCTCGCAGGTAGGGATTTGTAGATGTAAGTTTCGTGCTCATCAAATGATTCTAGCAGCAGAGCGACGAGCTCGGCTTCCAGCCGAGCCCGCCGAGCCTGTGTCAGGAATGTGACCAACTCAGATTGAGTGTGCCAGGATTGTGCCTTGGTGTGCCTGGGAAGGGGTCGGCAAGACGCTGCAAGTGGTTGATTATTAAACCCCTGGAATTCCCGGCAGCGGGCTGAAAATCCGCGTGTCGGGGGTTCAATTCCCTCCCTGGCCAATACCCAAATTGGGTAGTAAAGTACCCAAAATGGGTACTAAGAAGCGGAAACCCACTAGTCACGCACTGGTAAGCTCCGGCGTCGCCGACGCACTGTTTACGAAGGTACAGCAGCGGGTGTTGGCTGTATTGTTTGGAAATCATGCGCGTAGTTTCTATGCAAATGAGCTGATCGCCTTGGCATGCTCCGGGTCCGGTGCGGTTCAGCGTGAACTCGCGCAGCTAGAGGCCGCTGAGCTAGTGACAGTCAGGCGCGTGGGCAATCAGAAGCACTATCAAGCCAATGCATCGGCGCCAATATTCGAGGAACTTCGTGGTTTGGTATTGAAGACATCGGGCCTGGTGGATGTTTTGCGAGCAGCTCTCGCGCCGTTAGCCGCGCAGATCGATCAAGCATTCATATACGGTTCCGTAGCGAAGGGTAAGGATACCGCGAATAGCGATATCGATCTCATGGTGATAAGCGAGAAGGTTACGTATGCCGATCTATTTGCAGCGCTTGAACCTGCAACGACGCGGCTGCAGCGAACCGTAAACCCAACCTTGTACTCGCCAACCGAAATTGACAAACGGATTCGGGACGATAATGCCTTCGTCAAGCGCGTGCTGGCGCAGTCAAAACTGTGGGTGATCGGAGAAGGTCGTGGCCTCGCCGCTTGAGAATTTGAGTGGCCCCGGTAGATCGCTTCAAAAGGAAGCGCCTGACGCGAAGGAATTCGCGGGCTTAAGGCGATCTGCAAGCGCGGGCACGCTACAGGATGGGACCCGCGCGGGCAGGCGTGACGGAGACGCCGAGGGAGATCCAATATGGGAACCAAGATCACACTTATCCTTCGCTTCGAGATCAGCTCGGCCGACGGCTTGGGTCGAGACCGGGATTTGACCGCGTCGGGCAAGCGTCGGCCAAAAGCGGTAATCCAGAGGGCCGGACCGGTTCCCTTACTTGAGCGCCACGGGTTCTAGGCGACCACTGCGAAACACGCCGACAGGCGTGGGTTTGTCTTGACCCGTCAGCGTCAGTTCGCCGCTGACATTCTCGTTGATGGTGGCGAATTCGATCTGCTTGGTCCGCAGCGCTACCCAGATTTGTCCCCAGTAGTCGCTGCGCGCTTTCATGATCATGCCGGCGTTCACGATTTCCAAAGGGTTTAAGAAAGCCTGATAGGTAATCACGGCGCAGTCTTCGGAATTTCTCTTGGAGTATCCTACCCATTCCAATACGACGTCGCGATTGTGGAACACGCCCACGCCCGGCATATTTACGTCTTCCTGTGCCGATTGGGTGTGGTAAGGCTCATTCAGTTTCAGATGCTCGAAAAAATCCTGGCCGAAGTGCTCGATCATGCCCGTGTCCCACACCAGATTGCGCTCAAATACGGCGGCCGGCGGAAACCCTTTGAAGAAATCCGGCTGCATGGTGGCTGCCAGGTCGTTCTTATAGTGAAAGCCTTCCATGAAGTCACGCTTAGGACCGGCCACATAGGCGGCGCTCAGTCCATCGGCGTCCGCCGATACTACGTTGGTCCAGCGCACTTCGCCGCCCGCCAGACCGCGTTGATAATCTGCGGTGAGGCGTTGCCGATGCACGATGGCACCTTGTGCGTTGGCGGTGTTGTAGTCGACGGTGAATCGATACAGGCGGGCCGCCGTATCCTTGACGGCGACGCCCTGCGGCAATTGCCAGTCCTGTTTAGGCAGGCATTGTGCAACCGCGCCATAAAGCGCCGAGAACGTGAGCCCGATGACGAGAGCAGAGACAGTATTAGTTCGCATCGTGATACCTCCGGGAACAGAGTCTCTCATCGACGCTGGCACTCAGGCATCTCTCGGGCGAGCAACGGCGCAAATTTCGGCCAGAGGGCTGATCCACGGCGACGAGGGGTGGCCACAACATAGCGGAAATACTGCAAAAGTACCGGTTCTGGTGCAAATGGGGGCATCAAGTAGCGGGGTTCCAGGGAATAGTAAGCAATGCATGCCCCACGGGATCGAACGACCAGACTGCGGTCGTTCGCCTGAGGGCGAATATTTCCTTCATGCCTCGACCCGCTTCTCGACTTGAAACTTGAGCTGGTCGATCTTGCTGAGCAGCGTTTTGAGCAGCGGCGACGTGTTGGCCCGGCTGTAGCCGAGAACCAGATCAATCATGGGTGGCGCGCCGTCGAGGGGCCGGCTGATCAAAGTTGGGGGCAACATGTTTCGCACATAGAGCGGCAGCAGGCCCACTCCGCCCGTTGAGGCGACGAGCGAAATCGCCACTGCCGGATTGAGCGCTTCGTGGTCCGGCGTCAGATCAATGCCCACTTGCTTCCCATACTGATCGGTCACTGCGCGCAGCACGGGCGAATTCGAGTTGGGGACGCCTATCAGGATCTCGTCAACCAGGGCGCTCGGGCGGATGGTCTTGCGCGCAGCCAGCTTGTGATTCGCAGGCATGACTACGACCAACGCCTCCCGCCGTAGCAACTTGTAGACCAACCCGGATGCGCGCTCCTCGCGGCGCAGAAACGCAACATCGAGTTTGCCACGCACAAGCGCGTTCGCGAGGTCGGGTGATTGCTCACTGCGCACGACAACTTCGATGTTAGGCAATTCCTCACGAAGAATCGACATTAACGCCGGCAGCCACTCCATTTCGTAGCCGGTCAGAAATCCGATGACGAACGAGGCTTTCGGTGGCCGCGCGGCGTGGCGGGCCGCCTCCGCGGCCGCTTCGATTTGCAGCAGCGCGATCCGCGCATGATCGAGAAACACTCGGCCCGCCGCCGTGAGCTCCACTCCGCGGGCTCCTCGAATGAGAAGGTCTGTGCCCAGTTCCTGTTCGAGACCGCGAATCTGGCGGCTCAGCGAAGGCTGTGCGACGAAAAGTCGCTTTTCGGCTGCGACCGTGAGATTGCCCTCCTCGGCCACGGCAATGAAATAACGTAGGTGTCGGAGTTCCATAGTTCACCAAGCCATACCTCTAAAGCATGTCTCAAACATACAAAGTCTTTCTCATTTCCGCCAGCCCTAGGTACTTTGGCGCCACGGTTTATACGGCGCGGAACAGAGATAGGAGAAACGATGAGGAAGCTCGACAACAAGGTGGCCGTGATTACCGGCGGGACCTCCGGCATGGGACTGGCCACGGCGAAGCGATTCGTGGCCGAAGGCGCTTATGTGTTCATCATGGGCCGCCGCGAGCACGAGCTCGACGCGGCGGTGAAGGACATCGGCACCAATGTCACGGGCGTGCGGGGCGATATCGCCAAATTGGCGGACCTCGATCGGCTTTATGAAATCGTCAAAGCGCAGAAGGGCCGCGTCGACATTGTCTTCGCCAATGCGGGGGTCGGCGAATTCGTGGCTACAGATGCAATGACCGAGGCTCATTTCGATATGACGTTCGACGTCAACGTCAAAGGTACGTTGTTCACCGTGCAAAAGGCGCTGCCGCTCTTCAGTGATGGCGGATCCATCATCCTCACCGGCTCAATCGCGAGCATCAAGGGCATCCCCGCGTTCGGCGTCTACTGTGCCAGTAAGGCAGCCATCCGCTCTTTTGTCCGCACTTGGACGCTGGAACTCAAGGATCGGAAGATTCGCGCCAACGTCATAAGCCCCGGCACGATCGATACGCCGATCTTGGCACCGCTTCCGAAGCAGGCCATTGCCCAAATCGTCGCCAGCATCCCGATGGGTCGTATCGGAAGCGCGGATGAAATTGCCAAAGCGGCCGTGTTTCTGGCTTCGGACGACTCGAGTTTTGTCACCGGCATCGAATTGTTCGTGGATGGCGGTACGGCGCAGGTCTGAAACGGAAATCGCGGTAAAAGGGCCCCATCGAATCTGTCGTTGACCGGTCGTCTCTATTTGGTTCTGCGCGCAGCCTCGGAGGCATCATGAAATTCTATTCGCAGTTGCTTGGACTACTTGGAATGCTCGTGGCGGTGCCGGGTCTCGAATGACTACTCCCGTTGTTCTGATCACCGGCGGCCTCACGGGCATCGGCCGCGCCGCCGCGATCGCCTTCGCGAAGGAAGGGGCCCGGTTGGTGGTTTCGGGTCGAAAGGAGGCGAAAGGAAAGGCCTTGGAGGCGGAGCTGCAGGGTCTGGGCGCCGAAGCAGAGTTCGTTATCGCGGATGTTCGGCACGAGAACGACGTGAGCAATCTCGTTGACAGGGCAGTCGCGCGCTTCGGCCGGCTCGACGTAGCCGTCAACAACGCGGGCACCGAGGGCAAACCGGGCCCGGCAACCGATGTGTCCGCGGAAACTTATGCCGCGATGTTCGATACCAACGTCCTCGGCACCCTGCTCGGTTTGAAGCACGAACTGCGGATCATGCAAGCGCAGGGCAGCGGAAGCATCGTCAACATTTCCTCGACGATGGGCGAGCGCGGAGCCGCGAACTTTTCACTCTATGCGGGAAGCAAGCACGCGGTCGAGGGTATTACGAAGTCCGCCGCTCTCGAGGCAGCCGCTTACGGTGTTCGCGTCAATGCCGTGGCCCCCGGCCCGACCGACACGGCAATGCTCGAGCGTCTGACCGGTGTGACGCGCTTCCTCGCCCCAGTTGACGCATGACCGAACCCGACACGATTGGACAGTCCTGCGAGTATCTCGATAAGGAAATGACGATCATGGGGTTGCTCACGGCCTTCGCGGTGGCTGTGCCGGCCTTGGTCCTGGATCGCATGGCCAGCGCCAAGGATCCCGATCAAATGGTTCTCTATCTAATGTGGCAAAACGAGCAACTGATGGTGGGGGCGGGAAGCTTAGCGTTCTTTCTCGCGGCGCTCGCATTCTATCTGCAGCGCTCGCACCTGGCCTATTTCTACGGCCAGCTGCGCTTTAGTTGTACGGACGCTCGCTGCAATGGTCTGACGTCAAGACCCTTACTCTTGCAGGTTGATTCCTGGGCGGCGTGGGTTCGATATAACTTGGCGTTCGTGTTAATGGTGCTTGGCTTCGCGGACTATGCCATCGCCTTGTTTGCCCCGGACCTGGCAAAGAACCGTCCAATACTCGTCATAAGCAGTACGGCCATACCGGCCGCGCTCAATTGGTACGTAAAAAGCAAGCACCGGTATCAGGATTACCCATGGCGCAAGTTTCTTCATTTGCGGCCACCCCGCGACTAACGCGGCCACAACTACAAATGGGTCAAACTTGGGATTGGTCGTCGGGCACACTTGTTTGTTACAGTGCGCCCATTCGACATTCCCTTTTCAGGCTGCACGATGGGCGGCGGCTCACCACCAACAGGCAGACGATGCCCGATAACCTTCTCGCGATCGTGTTCGTCCATGCAGTAATACTGTTCCGCTCCTCGCGTTTTCGCCGCATCTGAGGATGTGAGCCCCATGGGGCATCGACCGAAACGTGTGGCCCGGCATGCTCCGCAACTGATGGCCGAATCGAAATAGGCAACTGATAACTGATAACACCGGACCTCCCAGGTATCGATTCTCTATGTCAGGGTACGGATGGGGATGTGCCGAGTTTGAGTATGACGCCGCCTCCGAGACGTTCAGGCCCGGCACACTCCGGGATCAGCCGCCACAGGCGAACGATACCAAGCGCGGGTTCGCGTGCCACACGATAGTGGCAAAAAGCGATTAGGTCTTCACGGCGTACGCGAAGCGGTAAAGCGGGAACAAGGAATTGCCCGTTAAGGCAGCCGATGTCGACGCGTGCAAAGAATGTGTCGAGCTCAGGTTGTGTGTGCCAGGATTGTGCCTTGGTGCGCCCCTGGGAAGGGGCCCATCAGCAGATACAGGCGCCTAAGTAATCTTGCGATTTCGCGCACTCGCTGGCTTCAACTGCGAAACCTCGGACCCGTACATAACTAGAAGGGCTCTGGCGAGGCCAGCCGTTGTCTCGGCTCGAAGGTTGCTATCGTTGTCAGAAACCGTCGACGCGATTTGCACCGCCATACCGACCGCGTTTATCCGCTCAAGTATTGATACATAACTCGCCGATTGTGCCAGAACCGAGCGATAAATAAGCATGAACGAGCCGCCGATGAAGCTCAATACAGTCCCGGATGCGGCGCTAACGACAGAAACATTGAATGCCGTCGAGTCGGAGAAGGCCTTTATCAGTCCGAACATAACAAGGAAAAAGCCTCCCAACATAACCATAGTGGTTAAGAAAAAAATCGCTCGCACTTCATAGAGGTTTCGATCTAAATATCGCTCAAGCTTTGTTCTAGCAAGGTCCCAGGCGAATTCAGGTCTTTCGGGATTGTCTTCGGCTTTCTCTTTCGCGTTTCGAAAGTCCTGCCGTTCAGCCTCAATTGTATGGATCTGTTGCTGTACGGCTATGAAAAGCATCAAGAATACACCGATGCCAAATACAAGCCACCCGCCCCATGAGATCTCCTTTCGAAATTGCTGCGCAGATACGTAGATTACGAAGCTCATGCCAGTAAACTGCACGATCACGCTCACAACAATTAGCCGCCTCGTTTTCCCGGCGTTCCGACTCCACGCCAGGACTAAGTTCTTGAGGACGAAGTTTGGTAGATCGTACATTTATGCCACCTCAATGGAACGAAAAGAGCGACATCTCTTGTGCGAGTTCATTATGAAGATGAAGGGCATGCCGCCGCAGTGCCGTCGATTGTATTTGCTGTACATTCATCGGCCACCTCCTTGTTATTTCTCCGAAAGCGCAACCCCCGATCGCCCAGACGCTACTGCGTCGACTTTTGCACAGCATGCCACAGCAGACCAGCAGCAGCGACCCACAGACCGAGAGATCTAACGCAGAAACCGCGTGATGAGGCGCCGCCGTACATTCGATGCAAATAGTCGCGCTTTGATGACGCGCCGCAGCAGGTGGGCTCTGCCGGGGAAAATGCCAGCGGAGCGCAATGCAGCCGTCAGCGCAGTGAATACAGTACGGAGCGGCGTCGCTACCATTTCAAAGAGTATCTTAGGGTTTGAGCTTCTATATTTGTAATTCAAATTGATCGGACAACGCCAACAGCTGCTTCGACTCTTGCTCTACTTGATCGAGCAAATTGGCTGCCTTGGTCCCCCGTGGTGGATGTCGCCGAGAGTCTCCCGACATCAAATAGATGCTGTCCGCCATAGTCGGCTCCGTACAGAACGCTGTCAGCCGTGAAGCTATATAGGCCACCTATGAGTTTGCTGGCGCGTGGATGAGACGTATTAAGGTCCGGGGCAGGTGGCATTTTCTCTATCGGGCGGTCGACAAGCACGGCAAGACGGTGGATTTGCTGCTTCGTCCGGATCGAAGTGTCGCCGCTGTCCCCGTTTTGGCCCTGAATCGTTGCAGGACCCAAATTGTTTCGCCCGTAACGCAACAGTTCCATATTTCTCGTTCGCTCCATTTGCCGGACAGTCGTGCAGTGATTCTTTGATGCGGACCGGACAGGAGCGAGCGTGCGCAAATCGTCGAGCAAGGATATCTCCTAGCGTCTTCCCGACGACTACAGCATCGTGCTCCACCGGAATGATAATCGTGATAATAATGCATTGGTGTAAATGTCCATTTTGAATAAAAATATCACGAGCACTGCGGAGCGGTCGGACTAATCCGGGTGTTAATCGAGTAAAGAGATATCGGGTTACGCGGAGAATGACGTGCGCATGGGTTCGGCTTCGCATTCCTTGCTGATGTTGATCGTTGGCGGCACGGCCTCCCTGATACTGGCGGCGGGGTCTGCGCGCGCTGCGCCGCGCGCACAGACCGATCTGGTCGAGTTCGAGAAGATGACCTGGGTGGAAGTGAAGTTCGCGCTGGCGGCGGGCAAGACGACGGCGCTCATCTACACGGGCGGTGTCGAGGAGCGAGGCCCGCAGAACGCGAACGGCGGCCATAACCTCATAGCGCATGCGACAGTCGAGGCGGTCGCGAGAGAACTCGGCGACGCAATCTTCCTGCCCGTGTTGCCCTACACGCCGAACGATGCAGAACCGATTCCCGGCACCATCGGGATCACGAACGAGCTGCTCGCTGCCATGCTCGAGCGCATCACGGAGCAAGCGTTCCTCAACGGCTTTCGCAACGTGATTCTGATGGGCGATCACGCTGGCGGCCAGCCCGATGTCTACGAGGGTGTCGCCAACAAGCTCAACGCACGCTGCGGCGCTCTCCGTGTGTTCTATTGTGACCAGGTCTATAGGCCCGCCAATGATGCGTTCGATCTGTACCTGGCGCAGCACGGCTATCCACATGGCGTCCATGGTTACCTTTTCGACACCTCGGAAATGCTGTTTCTCGACAAGGACAACACGTGGGTGCGCAGGGATCTGGTCCCCTCTGCAGTGGGAGAACCCGTCGTGGATGGCAAGATGCAGATCGGACCGCAGAGTCCGTATAACGGAATCCTGGGTGACGCGCGCCGCTCAACGGCGGAGCTGGGGAAGCTGGCATTCGACATCAAGGTCGACTACGCGGTCAGGCAGATTCGCAGTTTCCTACGGGCCCCATGATCCCCATGATTGAACCCGCATCAATTCAGGGCCCGCGCGCAGTTAGCCAAGTAAAGACTAGGTAAAGACCTATCACAACAGGGGAAGAGAAAATGACTAAGACGATTATGTTACCCATGTGTGTAGCAGTTTCTTTGCTTTCGCTTAATGCGCCTGCCCAAAGTGCCCAGGATGAGCGCCAGTATACTGAGGGCCCGGTCACTCTCGTGCAAGAAATAGGAGTGGAATACGGGCACTTTGAAGAGTACATCGATTGGCTAAATTCGACTTGGAAGCCGACCATGGAAGCCACGAAGAAAGCAGGGATAATCGTTGATTACAAGGTCTTCAGTTCCGCTCCACCATCACCGGATCACCCCGATGTAATTCTGTGGATTACTTATAAAAACATGGCGGCGTTAGATAGAGGTGTCGAGGAAGAAGCAGTGGCCAAGAAAGTAATTTGCAGCACGGATTGCCAGAACAAGGCCAGAGTGGGCCGGAATGAATACAGAAAAATATTGCGCAGAGAATATATTCGTGAACTCATTTTAAAATGACCTTGATGGGAGCTCAATTGGCACATGAAGTGGGTCGCTTAGGTGTGATGAACGAGAATGCCACTCGCATAAACACGACAACGATGACAAATGTTTGTTGTTCTGAAGGCTGCATCGGCTGAGCACCCCGGTCTGTTGTGGAGGCCCTGAGCCTTCTGCGATTCAAAGACGGCAGATAGTGTCAAAGAGGTGGCGACCACTAGAATGTTGTGTACGTTCGCGACATTGAAGCAATCTTCATTTGCGGCGCCTGATTGCAGGGAGACAAAATGGCTTTCACTATCGAAGTAAACGATCACACCGTCGTAGTAGAAATGCTAGGCGACACGCCGCTCCTCTGGGCAATACGAGAAAGCGTAGGGCTGACAGGCACGAAATTCGGCTGCGGCAAAGGATTGTGTGGCGCCTGCACGGTCCATGTCGACGGACGGCCCGTACGAAGTTGTTCGTTGGCCTTGTCTCACGTCGGCAAATCGAAAATCACAACGATCGAGGGCTTGGGCACGCAGGGGGAGAAATTGCGCGCCGCCTGGATCGCCGAACAGGTGCCGCAATGCGGCTACTGTCAGTCGGGAATGATCATGGCGGCGGCAGCGCTGCTCGCCGAGAAATCGAAGCCGAGCGACGAGGACATTGCCAACGTCATGACCAATCTCTGCCGGTGCGGAACGTACGTCCGCATCCGGCATGCCATTCATCGTGCGGCGGAGGCCTGAAGCTATGCTCGAGCAGATGAAGGACGTTTCGTTTTCACGTCGCGGGTTCATAAAAGCGGGAGCGGCTGCCGCCGTTCTCGTTGCCATCGAATGGCCGGCGGAGGGCGGCACCGGGTCGAAGGTGATTGCGGGTTGGATCAGAATTGCACCCGACAACACGACGACGATCTTCTCCAACACGAGCGAGCTCGGACAGGGCACGAGCACGGCGCTTGTACAGCTCGTGGCTGAGGAACTCGATGTTGCCTGGAACAACGTGCGCCTTGAAATGGCGCCGCTCGATGACGCGCATATCAATCCCGGCTGGGGTGAGTACGCGACCTATGGGGCGGGGGGCGTGCAGTATCAGGCGGACATGTTTCGCCTCGCCGGCGCGCGCGCGCGCGCAATGCTGGTCGCGGCTGCGTCCCAGCGCTGGAACGTCCCCGCCGATGCATGCACAACGGATGAAGGTTTCGTCATACACGCGCCGAGCAAACGAAAGATCGCTTACGGAAAGCTCGTCGATGCAACAGCAGAAATGGCGCTTCCCGACAAGCCTGCGCTCAAGTCCCGCGAGTCCTGGCGCTTTATTGGCAAGCCTTTGCCGCGCCTCGACATCCCGGAAAAGACCAATGGGACGGCTGTATACGGGATCGACGTCAAGATAGCGGGCATGAAGTACGCGACGATCATGCAATGCCCGAATTTCGGTGGCTCGCTTAAGAGCGTGGATCCGGCGCCGGCAATGGCTGTTGCGGGTGTCGAACACGTCGTGCCGATGAAGTCGGCGGTCGCGGTTGTTGCGAACAGCTATTGGACGGCGCGCAAGGGCCTCCGCGCGCTCAAGCCGGAATGGAATCTCGCAGGCGCATCGCGTGATAACTCGAAAGCCTATCGTGCTCGCCTCAATCGATCCGTCGCGGGCAACGGTATCGCTTATGCGCCAATGGGCAAAACAACCGAGGCGCTTGCGACCGCACATGATGCAGCAATGGCGAAGGCGAAATGGACACTCGAAGCGGTCTATGAAGCACCGTTCGCTTCGCACGCGACGATGGAACCGATGAATGCTACGGCGCGGCCGTATCCAGGCGGCATGGAGCTTTGGCTGCCGACGCAGGTGCAATCGACAAATCGTGTTTCTGTCGCCAAGCTTCTCGGCATCTCGCCCGACAAAGTCATCGTGCACACGACATTGTCCGGCGGCGGATTTGGGCGGCGTGCGGAACTCGATTTTCCGCTGCAGGTCGCCGAAATCGCTCAGAAGATCGGCGGTTCGATCAAATTGATCTGGAGTCGCGAAGAGGACATGCAGCATGACTGGTATCGACCTGCGGCCGCGATAAAGCTCGCCGCGGGCGTGGATGAGGACGGAAATCCGATCGCTTGGCGATTTGAAACCGCCTGCGCATCGATTGCCGAATGGAGTCAGTATGGCGCGGGCAGGTTACCTGCGGGCGCAGTCGACACCAGAGCGCTCATGGGTTTCGTTGGGCGCACCGCGCCCGCCTATGCACTCGCGGCTCCTAAGTTCGCCTGGACACGCGCTGACGCGGGCGTGCCGGTGACGGTCTGGCGCTCCGTGGGTCTCTCGCAAAATGTTTTTGCGTTGGAATCGTTCATCGACGAATTGGCCGCTCAAGCCGGGCGCGATCCCATCGCGTATCGTCGCCAAATGCTGGCTGGCAACGCGCGCGTGTTGCGCGTCTTCGATGCGGTCCTGGAGAAGGCGGGCTGGAACGAGCCTGCTCCATCGGGACATGCGCGTGGATTTGCAATGGCCTTCTGGAATGGGAGTCTCGTCGCCAACGTCGTCGAGCTGTCGGTTTCGCCCGTTCACGAAGTCAAGCTCCATCGCATCGCTTGCGTTGCGGATTGTGGTCTTTCGATCAATCCCGACAGCGTTGCCGCACAAATGCAGGGTGGCATCGTGTTCGGACTGACAACTGCATTCCTGAGCGAGATCACGATCGAAGACGGAAGAGTGCAGCAGTCAAACTTCGACGACTTTCCGCTTGCCGCGCTCGCTCAAGTGCCCGATATCGATGTGACGGTCTTGCCCAGCGACGAAAAAAGTGCTGGGGCAGGCGAGGTGGGTGTTGCGGCAATCGCTCCGGCGCTCGCGAACGCGATCTTTGCGGCGACCGGCAAACGGACTCGCCGGATGCCCTTCAAGCAGGACGGCTTTACGCTCGTCTAGGGGTTCTCGCACTATCGGGGTCTGTTGCATTAGCGGGCAATAGACCGAACGCGACCACTGATTCGCACGAGACCATGCGTGCGGAGCCATTACCCAGCCCGTGAGGGAGGGAGCCACCATAAGTGGTGTTCTGCTCGGCGCATACTCCACATGCCGCACGCTTCAGGGCACGTCGCATGCGGATATTAGAGTGAACCGCCCCGCTACCACACTAAATTGTAATCGAGTCGATGGTCCCCATCGGCTGCATGCCGGCCAGGGACGGCCCGGGGTCTGTGTGCCAGGCACGGTGAGCCGAGGGTCTCCACCCGGGCCTACTCCAACCAGTCGCGGTCCCGAAATGGCAGCTCCGAAGCGGACGCTCGCGTCACGTCGCGAGGCATGGGAAACTGCTGCGAAGGAGACGATGGAATGTTGATTCGGACCATTGCCGTGGTGCTGCTGATTGCGTGCCAGAAACTGTGGGCGGGCCCGCTCGAAGATGCAAAGGCTGCTGGCACGCGTGGCGACTATGCTACGAGCGTGCAGATACTTCGCCCACTTGCCGTGATGGGAAATGCGATAGCCCAACAATGGCTTGGAGTGAGCTATCAACTGGGACAGGGTGTCGCGATAGACTATGCGGAGGCGCTTGTGTGGTATCGCTTGTCGGCAGCGCAGGGAAACGCGGATGCGCAAGCCTGCATCGGCTACATGTACAGGATGGGGCTTGGAGTCGGGATCGACAGAAAAGAGGCATTCAAATGGTTTCGATTGGCGGCCGAGCAGGGAAATGCCGTCGGCGAATTCGATGTCGGCTCGGCCTATGCAAGCGGCGATGGTATCGCAAAGAATTTTGTTGAAGCTGCGCGCTGGTATCGCATGGCAGCTGTTCAGGGTAATGATGTTGCACAATGCAGCCTCGGCGAGATGTATTACGAGGGGCAGGGTCTCAAGCGCGACCTTGCCCGCGCCTACATGTGGCTCAGTCTGGGCCGTTCTTCTCCCTCCGCCCATGACTTCGTCAGTCTAGACACCGTTGCAAAGTCAATGACAGAGGAACAGGTCGAAACAGCACAAAAGATGGCACTAGAATGTCAGGACCGAAAATTCAGGAACTGCGAATGAGAATTAGTAGCTGAACTGATCGGGCAGCACCCGGCGTAGAACCTGACGCCGGTCTCCCGGAATTGGCCGCCTTATCTGCAATTCACCTCAAAGGCGCGCTTTAGCGCTGCCCCCTATTTTTTCAATGGGTACGGCGCTCCGTCACGGTGGGTGTAACCCCTGTCATCGGCGATCATATCGATGTCCGGGTAGATGCAACGGTCTCGCGGGTCGGATGTGCCAATTTCGAGCACTCTGGCCGGCGAATCCGATTTATTAACCAGGTGATGGCCATCGGGATCACCACTCTTGAAGGCCGCGCAGTCCCCGGCGCGCAGTGTTTCTTCGCCCGCGTCGGTGACCAGCGTCAGTTCGCCATCGAGTACCCAGACGAACTCGTCCTCATGGCTGTGCCAATGACGCTGGCTGGACCAAGCACCCGCCTCGATGACAGTCACGTTCACGCCGAATTGAGTCAGTCCAGCATAACGTGCCAGCCGTTGACAAGATTGAGCGATGCACGGCTCATCAAATGGACGCGGATACGTGCCCCCCGACTCCGCAGGCACGATGGAAATGTCGAGTTTTTTCATAGCGCTGCACACCTAAACCAGGGATCTACAGTTCAAAAAAGTTTAGCCCCCGGCTCCCGCCAAGCTGATAAATGCAGCATTCTGATGCCGCCTACCGGACACCCGCAAGTGACGGCCGTGGGTCGACACGAGTCGATGGGCGGCCATCGTATAGGCAGCGGGCAGTAGCCGGCCAGTCGTTGACAAGTCCAATTCACGGCTCCAAAGTCCCAGTTCGTAGGAGCCAACGAGCGGCACCCGGACTTATACTGGCGATCTGCTAATAAGGAGAGTCGCATGACGACCACCCGCCGTGAGTTGCTCACTGTTGCGTTGACGGCAGCGGGAGCTGCAGCGACGCCGGATGTCGGCCGCGCGCAAGAACATGGTCACGACCATGATCACCAGGCCGTCCCGTCGGATCCGACATTGCGTGTCAAAGCGCTTGAATCGCTGCTGGTGGCAAAGGGCATCGTGGACCCCGCCGCGCTCGATGCGCTGGTCGATACCTACGAGCACAAAGTCGGACCGCGAAACGGGGCGCGGGTGGTGGCGCGTGCGTGGCTGGATCAAGCGTATAAGCAGCGTCTTCTGGCGCATTCAACTTCTGCAATCGCTGAGTTGGGATACGGTGGGGAAGAAGGTGAGACTATGTTGGTGGTCGAAAATACCGCCAAAGTACACAACCTGGTCGTTTGCACGCTGTGCTCGTGTTATCCGTGGCCAGTGTTGGGTCTGCCGCCGGTCTGGTACAAGTCGGCGGCCTATCGCTCACGTTCCGTGATTGATCCGCGTGGTGTGTTGCGAGAATTCGGTCTCAAGCTGGCCGAAGACGTCGAGGTGCGGGTCTGGGACAGCACTGCGCAAGTGCGGTATCTGGTGCTTCCAGAACGACCGCCGGGTACCGAGAACATGAGTGAGTCGGATCTGTCGGCGCTAGTGACGCGGGATGCGATGGTAGGAGTCGCCAAGGTCGCGGTACCGCGCGAAGGAGCTCGCGCATGAACGGCATCCACGACATGGGAGGCATGCAAGATATGGGACCGATACGACCGGAAAAAAACGAGCCGGTGTTCCACGCAGAGTGGGAGCGACGCGTGTTCGCACTCGACAACGCGGTAGATGAAACCAATCGGTACGAGATAGAGCTGATTCCTCCGGCCGACTACTTGCGCATGAGTTATTACGAGAAATGGCTGACGAGTCTTATTGAAACACTGAAGAAAATCGGCTTGGCGACGTCGGCGGAGATCGAGAGCGGAAAAGCAGTTGGGGGGATTGTCCCGGGGCGCCACGTAATCAGTGTTGCCGAGGTTGCGGCCATGATTGTGCCCCCACCCGAATCCAAGACTCCAACCACCGCCGCGCCCCGCTTTCGCGTCGAGCAGCGCGTCCGGGCGCGAAATATCAATCCAATGGGTCACACACGCCTACCACGCTATTTGCGCGGGAAGCTTGGCACTATTGAGCGGCTGTGGGGAGTTGAATCGCTGTGGGACAGGGACACTGAAGGTCGTCGTGTCGACAACAAGCCACAGCCCGTGTATTCGGTGCGCTTCGACGCGCGCGAACTGTGGGGTGGACAGGCAAACCCGCGCGATACCGTGTACGTCGATATGTGGGAAGCTTATCTTGAAGCCGCTTAAGCCAGTGCTGCCGCCGGCGCAATTCGAGACCCTGCCGCGCCTGCCGCGCGATGAGGGCGGGCCGGTATTCGCCGAGCCGTGGCAGGCTCAAGCCTTTGCGCTGGCCGTGAAGCTTTCGGAGCTTGGACACTTCACGTGGAACGAGTGGGCCGCGACGCTTGGCAATGAATTAAGTGCCGATGCAGCGCGCGGTGAAGCCGACGATGGATCGCGCTACTACCATTGCTGGCTTGCGGCTCTCGAGCGTCTGGTGGTGGCAAAGCAGTTGTCTGACCCGGCGACCCTATCGGAACGCAAAGAGGCATGGGCGGAAGCCTATCGTCATACGCCGCACGGCAAGCCGGTCGAACTGGAGCACGACTCCAGCGCGCCGGGTTAGCAATTAATCCCGGCGGGTCATTCTTATTGCTCGAGAGCTGCCGGTCGCTGCGGCAGCAAGAACAGACAGCACGCTGCGAATTTTGCCACCTTACCCTACGTCGACCTCAGTTCCGACACGCAGCTTGTCAAGGTAACCCGCGTACGCGAAGGTCCGGTCGCGCTGTTTGCCTGTCGTTTCGGTGAGTACACCCAAAGTCTCCAGGAGGTGAACGGCCTTGCCGGCGGTTGGCTTGGTCGTCTTGAGTAATTTGACTACAGTCGGAATGGTGACGACAGGGTGGGTCGGCAACTGATCCATTAGTCGTACGGCCATAACGGAAGCGCCCGGCGCGACCAGTAGGCGCTTTCGATCCTCGGTGACGAGCGCGAATACCTCGCGGGCAGCAGCGACGGCCTCGTCCGCGGTCGTCTCGACGCCTTCCAGGAAAAAGGCCATCCAGGCTTCCCAGTCGCCGCTTCTTCGCACTTCACCGAGCAGTCGGTAATACTCAGCCCGGTGGCGTTTAAAGAAGAGACTTAGATAAAGGAGCGGCGCGGACAGCAGCTTCCAATGCTCGAGCAGCAGCGTAATGAGCAGCCGACCGATACGGCCATTGCCGTCGAGGTAGGGGTGGATTGTCTCAAACTGAACATGCGCCAACCCGACACGAACCAGCGGCGGCAACCCACCTTCCGCATGAAGATATTTCTCAAGGTCCGCCAGGAGCGCCGGCACCTCCTCGGATGGAGCGGGAACGAATACGGCGTTGCCCGGGCGTGTTCCGCCAATCCAGTTCTGACTGCGGCGAATTTCACCTGCCTGCTTACTGGCGCCGCGGACTCCGCGCATCAGACGACGATGAGCCTCGTTCAGTAAACGAATGGAGATCGGCAGCCCGCGAGAGCCCTTGATCTGCGCTCTTGCATATTTAATCGCGTCGAGGTAGTTGCAGACCTCATGTACGTCCTCGACGGCAACTCTGGTTGTTTGTTCCGCTTCGTACTTGAGAAGGTCTATAAGTGTGGCCTGAGTACCTTCAATCTGCGAGGAGATGACTGCCTCTTTGCGCACAAAGGCATAGATAAACCAGTCGAGCGAAGGCACCATCTCACCGGCTACCTCAAGACGCGCAAGCGCATGCTCCGCGCGGGCGAGCGTCGCGGCAAGTTCTCCGCCCACGCTCAGTGGTGGGTCACGAGGCGGAAGCGGGTAGGGGAAACGTGGCGATGGCCTCGCCCGCAACGGTCCTCCTTATTGTTTTGCCAGTGGCGCGCATGTCAGATCCTCTGGGAAGGCATTCTTTACCAAGATCCTCCGGTAGTAAAGGAACATTTTCTAGTGGGAAAGACTAGTAAAGACCTAGTCGAACCTGAAAACCCTGGGGATTCGTGCGTCGTAGCACCTGGCGGGTGGTTCGATAGAACGGACCCAATTCAGCATACAATACAGTAACGTAAATGTTACCAGATGGAAGAATACATTCGTTGGGCGGAAATAACGCCAAGGAGCGAACGAGGTGAAAGCTATGGCGCTTACTCGCAATTTCAAGAAGACAGTAGTCGCGCGAGTCGGGCGCGACCCCGCGTTCGCTAGAGCACTCCTCGATCAGGCGGCAACTCTATTTCTGAGTGGCGAACCGGAGACGGCACGTCTCGTTCTGCGCGATCTCGTGAATGCGACCTTGACGATGGTTTTGGTTCGTAGCGTTCGCGACGAGGATTTTGTGTCCGTGCGATCGGTCGCGCTCGCTGCTAAAGCGATGGTCCCAAGGGATTCAGATGGCGATGAAAGTCAGAAATAAGGACAGCGGCAAACTACGGATCGGGGACGATTGGAATGCGATTCGAATAATCGCGCTATCTCAGAGTAATCCGCTCAAAGCAATTGCCGAGTTCGTTGAGAACAGCATCGATGCCCAGGCGAAGACCATCACGATCACTCGCGGGCGAGAACACGGCGCGCATTATCTGTCGATCAAGGATGACGGCAATGGTGTTCCGCGCGATGCCGATGGTCTACCTGACTTCAAGTACGTCGCCACGCACATTTGCGACTCCATCAAAAGGCACCTCAAAGCCGACGGCAACGGAACCAAATTGCAGGGGGAGTTTGGCATTGGTCTCTTGAGCTTCTGGACGGTTGGCGACAGCTTGACGATGACCTCGACCGGTTCCGACCAGCGCGCTTATCAAATGACGATGAACAAGGGTGATTCACGCTACGAGGTGAGTCCGCGCCGAGTTCTATTCGCGGAGAAGGGCACAGAACTCAAAGTTGGCCCGCTGCTCGAGGGCATTCGCACGCTAAGTGGCGAAAAAATCCAGTGGTACCTGGCCTCGGAACTCCGGGATCGGATTCGGGACGCAAAAGTTCGGGTCACAGTGATCGACAAGCTCGCTCGAAAACAATACGCGGTCGAGCCCCGCCAGTTCGAGGGACGATTGCTGCACCAGCTGCCGCCGGTTCGCACCGTGTATGGGGACGCGTACGCGGAATTGTACCTGGCCGAGCCCAATGAGACCGCGCGCGTGGCATTGACGCGCGCCGGTACGCGAGTGATTGAGGATCTGTCGAGTCTGCCCGGGTTGGAGCACATTCCCTGGGCGTCACGCTACTTGCAAGGCTTGGTGGATGTGTCGTTCTTGAACCTCACGCCGGGGACTCGAACCGGGATTATTCAGGATGAGCGCTATGCAGCGTTGATCACGGCATTGATTCCCCTGGAAACTCACCTCAAAGCTTTGATCGACGAACAGCAGCGCGCCGAAGAAGAAGAGGCCAGTCAGCAGTCCTTGAAAGCCATTCAAAAGGCGTTTCACGAGGCGATGCTCGCGCTGCCGCGCGAGGAATATGATTGGTTTGATGTGCAAGGCCGCGCACGCCAGGAGGGTGCTGCCGCAAAAACTGTCGTTGGCGGCGTAATGGACGGCGCTGAATTAGAGGGTCTGTTGCCGGGGTTGCCGGAATCGGGACCCATGGATTCTCCGCAACGGCAGTTCTTTGACTATGCCGGGCCGCTGTTTAGTGTCGTGGTTTCACCGGCCGCGAGTACGACGCCGCTAAATGAGACTCGCAAGTTCCGGGCGCTGCCGCGCGATCGATCACGACGACGTGTCGTCGATGATTTGCAATTTGGATGGCAGATCCCGGAAGGCGAGGGCACATTGCAGTGGACTACCAATCAGGAGGTTGAATACCAAGCGCCGGCCGTGCCAGGTCTCGCTCGTCTAAGTGTGACCGTGACGCAGCGGGATATTGTGTGCACTGCAGAGGCGCTGATTACCGTGACCGACAGTCTGGCGAGCGCCGTGAGTCCGGCCGTTGTTAACGCGCGCGGCTTGCCGGGTTACACGTTTGAGCGGGCGGCTGGCGAACTGTGGCGATGCCGTTTCGATACCGAGCGCAATATTATCGTCGTCAACAGTGGTCATCGCGACTTTGTGTTCGCGACGCGCAATCGGGCCCTGCAGCTCCGTTACTTGGTACGGCTTTACGTCAAAGAGCTGGTATTGAAGAATTTTGCGGGAGCATCGGCGGAGCAGCTGCTGGAGCGAATGATCGAGCTATCTCTGTATGCGGAGGAGAAACTCAAATCGGGATAAGAATCACGATGACGACAACTACTGAAGTGCAGCAGCGTGTGCAGTGGTGCCCGCGCGGGTGAATTCGAAGCGCAACAGCCACACTCGGGAAGGCTGGTCCGCGTCTTGAGCGAACTGCCATTTCTTTGCGGCATCGATTGCGGCGCGGGCGAAATACTTGCTTGATGCGCGACTGTCCAAGATCACCGCGAAGACGTTGCCCGAGCGATCGACGAGCACACGAACCGCAATCTTGATGACGCCGCGAATCGTCGCGCGCGCACTGAGCGATACGTCGGGAATCTCTTGATGAAGCACCGCGGGCGGCGAGGCGGCGATACTCGCCTTCGGATTCTCCACGACGGCGGGCGGCGAAACAGCCGGTGGCGATTGGGGCGCCATTGAAGCAGTTTGTTGGATATTGGCGTGGGTATGGATCAGGTGCACCCCGCTCCAAACCACCAACAGGGTGATGATGCCCACTGTGATCGCGGTGAGGAGAAACCGCGTCTTCGACGGATTCCGCGTGGATACTGTCCGGACCAAGGGCCCCTTCACTACGGGCGGGGCGGCGGATGGAGGCGGGGCGGCGGATGGGAGCGTCGCCGGCGGCGCCTGTTTGTATTGCGCCAAGAGTTCAGCGATTGCGGGACGTTGGGCAGGGTCGCGGTTCAGACATCGCTGTATCGTATCAACGAATTCCGGCGCAAGATTTGCGGGTAGGGAGACGCTTTCGGAGCTCTCTCGCGGCCACGCCGGCGGGGTCTGTGTGAGGGCCTCGACAAGCGTGATGCCGAGCCCCCAGATGTCGCCCGCGGCAGACACCCCGCCGTTCTTGGCTTCCGGAGGGTCGTACAACGAAGGCTTGGCAATGCTTGCGGCGCGTTCGCCGGCGGGTCGGATCGTGTCACTTGCTAGCTTCAATTGATCATCGACGACCAGAAAGTTCGCTGGCTTGAGCCCACCCTGCACCAGATTCTGGCCGTGGAGATACGCCAACGCATCAAGGGTTGCCGGCAGCAGGTCCCGCACCTCGTCGGGAGTCAGCGGCCGGCTGGGAAGAATTTGAGCGAGGTTTTGCTCCGCATGATCCGTCACGGCGAATAGGAAGTTGTGCCCCCCGAGTTGGCAACGGCCCGAGTCGAGAAGACGCATCAAGTGAGGATGCGACAGGGTGGCAACCCTCTTCCAGTGTGCGAGTTGCGCCTCCGCCAGCGCCGGGTGAGCCGGTAGAATCTTGATCGCGGCTTGGGGAACGTTTTGCGCCCGGCATTCGGTGAGAAATACCACGCTGTGGTTTGATCGGCCCAGAAAGCGGCGCAGCGGATACAGTCCGTTGACAATCCGGCGCTCCCACTCCTTCGTCCAGTCTTCGGCCATCGTCATCCGAAGATATCACCCAGAGGGGTGGCTGCGGATGGCAGACTTTGGAGAACCTGTATCACTTGTCGTCAGGGAGCTGAGACAGTTCCGATCCAGCGAGCAAAAACGCGCCCACGCCATAGACATAACTCGAGGATGGCTTGAATTTGCCGGGCTCGCCACCGATCGGCTGAATGGATCCGAGTCTGCCATCTTTGTAAACATGGTTGAGCATGCCGGCCCATGACCTGGTGACGACCGGCAAATACCTCTTACGATCGAGCACGCCGTGGTTGATGCCCCAGGTGATGGCGTACGTGAAGAACGCGGATCCAGAGATCTCGGGAGACTGGTACGCGCCGGGATCGAGGAGGCTCGCGCGCCACAGCCCATCGGGCAGCTGCAGCACCGCAATGCGCTCCGCCATCTCGCGATATTGAGCGAGGAATTTGCCGCGATGAGGATACTGGGCGGGCATCTTTTCAAGCACCATGGCCAGACCTGCGAGAACCCACCCATTGCCGCGCGACCAGAAGACCTTCCGACCGTTGGATTCGTGCAGGTTGAGGAAACGAGCGTCGCGATAGTAAAGATGTTCGGCGGGATCATAGAGGGCCGCGGAGGTGAGCCACCACTCATGATTCATGAAGTCGAGATACTTCGGATCGTGCGTGGCGATAGATAGTTGAGTCAGCACGGGCGGCGCCATATACAGCGCGTCGCACCACCACCAGAGATTCTCATTCGGATCGTTGGGACGAGCCAGGAGCTTGTCCATCGCCTCGCGAGTGGGCGCAATCCGCTTCTGGTCAGCCTGCTCGGCATAGAGTGCCAGGTAAGTAAGCCCGATGGCTTCATCGTCGGCGTGCGCGAAGCGCGGACCGAGGTTCCACTGATTCTGCAGGGCAACCTCGAGAACGCGGTCGTGATAACGGCGGTCGCCGGTGGCCGTGGAGGCCGCGAGAAGGCCATCGTAAAGGGCCGCGAAAGTCCATTGGATGTTGTAGCGCGACTCGGCCTCCCGCAGCTGCCAGTCCGCCACGGTTTTCATCGCCCTCAAGACCTCGGTCCGCTTCAATTTTGGTGAGAGGTTCGCGGCCAGTGGTCCGGGATCATCGGGCTGATCGCCTGCCGCCTGGAGTTCAGCAACCGCAGAGGTTGCTGAATTCTGCGCATGAGCGACGGACCCTGCGAGGATTGTGGCCGCCAGCAGAGCGAAAAGTAAGTATGGCTTCGTCATGAACGCATCCAGTTTACGGCGATTTGGATTGAATTCCCTCCCGGCGTCAAATCTTGCGTTATTCCGAGGAACACTTCTCAGGGGTTGCTTCGATCATCACGCCAGGCGGCTCGCGATCGCCTTCAGCACCGCGCTGGTGCGGTCGCGCGCGTCGAGTTTCAAGAGCAGGCGCGAGACATGATTCTTCACCGTGCCCTCGGTCAGCCCGAGCATCTCGCCGATCTCGCGGTTGCTGAAGCCGCCGGCCATCAAGCGGATCACGCCGCCCTCGCGTTCGGTGAGGGGCTCGGCGAATTCATCGTCGAGCCGGGACCCGGCGCGTCCCTTGATATTGCGCAGCAGCGTTTCGGTGATTGAAGGCTGCAGGACCAGGCGCCCGGCTGCGACCGCGCTGATGGTGGAGGCAAGCTGCTCGAGCGAGACGTCCTTGAGCAGAAATCCGCGGGCGCCCGCCTTGCACCCTTCGAACAGCGCGTCCGCATCGTCGAACGTCGTGAGGATGATGAAGTGTGGCGCGCGGCCCGGTTCGGCCAGGCGGCGCAGCACGCAGAGACCGTCCATCTCCGGCATGCGAATGTCGAGAAGGACGACATCGGGCGCCGCCGGCGGAATGAGACGCAGGGCCTCGGCTCCGTCGACGGCCTCGCCGACAATGTCGATGTCGGGCAGTAGCGAGAGCAGGCTTCGGATGCCCTTGCGAACCAGCGTTTGATCGTCGACCAAGAAGACGCGGATCACGGGAGCGACGGCCGCGTCGGAATCCAGCCCATCACCTTGAAGCCGTTGCCGCGCGCGCTCTCGAAAGCGATTCGGCCGCCCTGCTGCTGGAAGCGTTCGCGCAGGCCCTTGAGCCCGTGGCCGAGGCGAAGCTGGTCGGTGCCTTCGCCGTCATCGCGGCTGTCGAGCCGCACACCACCGTCCTCCATCCGAAGCGCGAGCCAGAGATTGCGCGCGCCGGCGTGGCGCAGCGTGTTGGTGATGATCTCCTGCGCCGAGCGCATGAGGGTTTGCGCCGCTTCGGCGGATTGAAGCGCGAGCGTATCGGGAATGTCGAGATGCACGTTGAGCTGCGGCGCGTCCGTCGCCAGCGCTTGCAGCACCGGCTTGATGTCGTGTCCCTCGTAGCGGCGCAGCGTGCCGACCACGTCCCGCACCTTGGCGAGCAGCGACTTCGCGAGATCGCGCGCCTCGATCGCACTCGCGCGCCCGAGTTCAGGGGAGACATGGCTCGCATATTCGAGCTGCAGGCTGAGCGCGGTGAGGTCGTGCCCCCACGCGTCGTGCAGCTCGCGGGAAATTCGCGTGCGCTCGGCCTGCGCGGCGCTCTCGGCGAGGAGCGCCTGCGTCGCCCGCAGTTCGGCGTTGATCCGGCCGAGCGCGAGACTCCTTTCGGTTTCCCGGCGCAGCGCATGAACCGCGCCGACCGCGATCAGCTCGCCCGCCACGTCGACAGCGCAAAAATAGAACCAGCTCATGAGGTCGGCGTTCTGTTCCCATAGCCCGAGCCGGAGGAGGATCGATTGCACCACCACCCACGCAAGAGCGGGGCGTGTGCCGAACAAGAGCGCCGCCTGCAGCGCGATGGGCGCGAGGAGCGGGCCGGGTGAGCCGCGGTTGGTCGCCGCCATCGCAACGACAAGAAGCGTTTCGACTCCGATCAGCAGCATTTGGCTCTTCCGCGAACGCTGCCCGATCAAGACGGAGCCAAAGAGCCCCGCGCCGAACGCAGCGAACAGGAGAGCCCAGACGAGGGCGGACGCGTGAGCGTGACGGAACGGCATCACGGCCATCGCGAAAACGCCGACCCCGATCCAGATCGTGACGGTTACCGCGAGGATCAGCCAGTGAAAGCGTTGATCGAGCCTCATGGCGCGAGCATAGCACCCGACGGCTTCTCCTCGATGTGCCGAAAGTCATGGGCATTCATGGTGCCGGTCGGCACTTCCGCGTGGGTTCCCCGCCACCTACGCTTCTTCTCGGCTTCCAAGGGTAAATTGAGGAGAGAAGGCGAATGAAATCCAATCGAAATGTCTTGCTGCTGGCAGCATCGATCTTCGCGCTGTTTTCAAGTGTAGCGGTCGCCGCCCAAGCTCCGGCTCCGGTCACGCTGGTCAAAGCGGGCCGGCTGCTCGATCCACGGACCGGGAATGTGCTTTCGCCCGCGGCCGTGCTGATTGAAGACGGCAAGGTCAAGAAAGTGGGTTCACCCGTGCAAGTGCAAAGGGATGCGCCGACCGGCGTCAAGACCGTTGATCTCGGCAACGCCACTCTCTTGCCAGGCTTGATCGACGGTCACACCCACCTGCTTCTCAATGTGGTTGTGCCGCCCGAAGAAGAGAGTAGGCGGCATGAGAACGGCATATTCGTGCCTGCTTTGTTGTTGGCAATCGTTGAGTCGCCCATCAAACGCGCATTTCTCGGCGCGCAGAACGCGCGAGAAGACCTGCAGAGCGGCTTCACCACCGTCCGCAGTCTCGGTCATTCCGGAATCGACGGCGATACCGAACTGCGTGACGCCATCAATGCGGGCCGCGTCCCGGGTCCGCGAATCCTGGCCTCCGCACGCAAGCTCATCACCCGCGGCGAATACGTTCAGAACCTCAATCCCGCCCTTGCCGAGTCGATCCTGAAGCAGGAGTTCTTGCTGATTGATGGGCCCGAGTCCGCTCGCCAAGCGGTCCGGCAGAATGTCTTCCAGAACGTGGATGTCATCAAGGTTTCGGCGGACGAGAACCTGACCGTCCCTGAGCTTGCGGCGGCGGTCGAAGAGGCGCACCGCAACCACTTGAAACTTGCCGCCCACGCGATCGACAAGACCGCCATACAGACAGCGATCGATTCCGGCGTCGATTCCATCGAGCACGGCAACGATGCGACCGACGAGCAACTCAAGCAGATGCGTGACAAGGGCATATTCTTGGACCTGACGCCGACCTCCTACAACCATTTCCTTCTGAAGATCATGGAGCCCAGCGTCGTCCTCTCTCCGGCGTGGCGTTCCCATCGTGCCATTTCCGATGCACGCCACGATCAACTCTACGACGAGTTGGTCAAGCGAGTGCTGAAATCAGGGGTGAAGTTTGCCGCCGGAACCGACATGTGCTGGTTCTGGCCGGGAAAATCCTGCGGCCAGGCGAGTGTCACCACGATTCTCAATCTGCATGCCGCCGGAATGGCGGCGCTCGATGTGATCCGCTCCGTCACGACCAATGCCGCCGAGATGCTCGGCTGGCAAGACAAGATCGGGGTCATCGAGCCGGGAAAATTCGCCGATTTGGTTGCGGTAACGGGCGACCCCGTAACCGACATCACCGAGCTCGAGCGGGTCCGGTTCGTCATGAAGAATGGAGAGGTGGTCAGAAATGATTTAGCGTCGCGCTGAACTGCTCGCGGATGCCAATGACGCAGGCGGGCGCGCAGGGCAGAATTCGGTCGCAACGGCGGCAGTAAAGGTTCACACTTGGCTGGCGCCACCCGCGGAGCATACGATGCCAGGTGTCCAATCGATCGGCCTTGCCGTGAATCAACCGTCGGTTGAAGTCAACGAGGCCTTCGATACAGTCGCGGACCTTGTACGACCAACGCTGCGAGCATGCCTGGGAGCGCTGCTCGTCACATGCGTCTGCGCCTGTGGTGGCGGCGGAGGTTCCGGCGGCTCCACCTTCAATCCCCCACCGCCACCACCACCGCCACCGACCGGCGCGCCGCTCCTCGCGGTCACGAATTCGACGACCGGCACCATCGACGTTTTATCAATTGACACGAAAACGGGTGCCCCAACACCGATCGCGGGCGATCCTTTGCCCGAAGGGCCGACGCCATCGGCCGTAGCCATCGATCCCCAGAAGCGGTTTCTTTACGTGGCCACTTCATCCGGGGAGGTCAGAGGGTACTCGATTGATCCGTCGAGCCTGAATCTGACCTCGATCGCCGGAAGTCCGTTTGCGACGAGTCCCCACTCCGTGGCGATCGCAGTCGATCCGAGCGGACACTTCGTACTGACGGCGAACGGCAGCACGAACACCGTCTCGGTGTTCAAGATCGGCTCGACAGGCGCCCTGGTTGAAGTGGTCGGCAGTCCCTTTGCGGCCGGGCCGAATACCAGCGCGATCGTGGCGGCGGCGGGCAAGTACCTATACGCCGCGAACACCGGGGGTAACAGCGTGTCGGCTTACAACATGGACACGACGAGCGGCGCTCTCACGCCGGTGGCGGGCACTCCGTTTGCAACCCGGGGCTCGCCTAACGGATTGGTCGTTGACCACACGGCCACTCACCTGTACGCAGCGGAATCGCAACCGAATGAAGTGTCCGGCTTCTCGATCGATTCGAGCACCGGCGCGCTGACCGCCATTCCCGGCAGCCCGTTCTTGGCCAGCTACCCGATCCATTCGCCGGTTATGGATGCGGAAAATAAGCGGCTGCATGTCGCGAACGGCACTGACGTGGACTGCTTCCTGGTCAACGCGAGCTCGGGCGCCCTGTCGGAAATTGGCCTGTCCCACACGAACGGACGAGCCCTTGCTCTGGCACTCGATGGTCCGGACGACTTCCTCTATGCGCTGGACAAAGTGGGCAACCAGATCGAGGTTTTCTCGATCAACCCGACCGACGGCGCGCTGGCGCTCATCACCGGGAGCCCCTTCGCACTGTTTCCCGGTGCGGGCAACCAAAGCCTCGGGCCGAACGCGATCTCGGTCCAGCATTGAACGCGACGAACTGCGCAGCGGGGGGTTGATCAAAATCCGGCGCCGTCGGTAGTCGGCCAGACGCATCGACGGCGCCGCGATCCAATCACTTGCTGGCGAGCCGAACGTCGGTGCTGCCAAAACGCAGGTAGGTCAGCATGGGCGCATTGACGTCCTTGACCGCTTTGTCAACTGCACTGTGAACGCACCCCGTGACTGCCAGTCTCAAGATCGGATCGGTGCCGGTGGACCGTCCACAGACGTCCTCTGCCGCAGCCTGGATGCGGCTGTAGAGAACCTTCGCGCCATCCGATTTGGTGATATCGAGATCACTGTATCGGACGGTTTTGCTCACCAGGTCTTCCGCCTGCACGGAAGTCGATAGGACGGTGCAGAGCGCTACCGTGCCCATGACGCAGGAGAGGGCCGTGTATAGCTTGGTACGAATGGTCGTGTTCATGTCTATTCCTCCTCGGTTTGTCCTTTGCAATCCCCAGCATCGATAGCTGGGTTGGACGACACGATAGGAAACAGCACTCGATCAATCTTGACCGACTCCTGGAAAACTCATGGAAAAAATGTGAATTGCAGAACCCCATTTGCTATTCCATTGATTTTGCTTAAATTCCTCGTGCGGATAGCGCGACCAATGAGCCCGGCGGCCGGCTGATTCTGACGGCTCCTTGCGTGTGAAACCGGTAGTTCTACCAACACCGTTCTGTCATCATCGAATCCGCAATCGTTGCTCCTTATGCGACATGGAAAATAACGGCGTGATGGGAGACAGGCCAAGCGCGGCGCCGCAGCCGAATGCTGATAGAGGCCGCCGCCGTTGGCACTTTGCCGGCACAATTTTCGATGAACGGACTCTGGAGCTGCTCGTCAACGGCGCGGATGCCGAACTCGAACGCAAACCCCTCGAAGTTTTGATTTACTTGCTGGAGCACGCCGGCGAGGTGTGCACGAAGGATGAAATACTCACCGGGGTATGGCCCGGGCGGATCTTGAGCGAAACCGTGCTGACCAAGTGCATTGGCCGGCTGCGAGAGGTTCTCGGGGACCGGAACCAAGACATCATCAAAACCGCCTATGGCTTCGGTTATCGGTTTATCGCCGCGGTGCACGTGGACGTGGGGCCGACCCCGGGACCCGCGCGCTGGGATTTCAAGCCGGGCGACCACCCGCCCGGCCGGCCGCTCTGGAGCCTGGTCGAGCGGCTCGGCATCGGCGGGCACGGCGACACCTGGCGCGCGCGCCATGAAAAGACCTACGAACAGCGCGTGTTCAAATTCGCTCTCGATGAAACATCGCTCGGGACGCTGAAGCGCGAAATCACGCTGTTCCGCATCATCAACGAATTGCTTGGGGACCGAGCCCGCATCGTCAGATTGCTCGATTGGAATCTGGAACAGCTGCCTTATTTCACGGAGGCGGAATACGTCGGTGCCGGTAGTCTGATCGATTGGGCCAAGGGGCTCGGCGGCATTGCGGCCATCCCGGCCGCCGAGCGCTTGAAAATCGTCGCGAAAATCGCGGCCGCCCTGGCGGCGGTGCATTCGGTTGGCGTGCTCCATAAGGACTTGAAGCCGTCCAATATCTTCGTCAGACCCGTGCCTGGCGAGCCTGTCGAAATTGCGCTCGGCAACTTCGGCGGCGGGGGCATGCTCGATGCCGGGCACATCGACCGTCTCGGGATTACGCGCTTGGGGTTCACCAAAACGATTGCCGCATCCAGCGTGAATTCGGCCACACCCCTATATCTGGCGCCCGAAATCCTCACCGGCCAGCCATTCACCGGTAAATCGGATATCTACGCGCTGGGGGTCATCCTCTATCAATTCCTCGTAGGCGACTTCCATAAGCTCATGTCGCCCGAATGGCCACGCGACATCGACGATGAATTGCTGCGCGAGGACATCGCGCTGGTCACGGAGGAGAATCCCGCGATGCGTCTCGCAGACGCCGACATGTTGGTACGGCGGCTTCGAAGCCTCGACGAGCGCCGCCGCCACCTGATCGCGCAGCGGAAGACGCAGGCCAAGGCCGAAGACATGAGCCGTCACCTCGAACGAACGCGGGCGCAGCAAGTGGGCATTGCGCTCGCGTTCGCCGCGTTGACAATCGGTCTCGCTCTCAGCACCGCGATGTATTTCAAAGGGCGCCGTGCGCAAGAACACAGCGCAGCCGCGGCGACGCAATCGAAGGCGGTGGCAGAATTTCTCAGCAATGAAGCATACGCACCTCGAGACCCTGGGGGTGACTCTGCGAAGCGATGGACCACCACCGAACTTCTAACGCGGACCGGCAATAAAATAGACCTCCGCTTCGCTGAGCAACCCGAGCTTGCATCGCAACTGCATTACATCATCGGACGCTCGCTCAACCGAATTCACGAATATCCCTTGTCGGTCTGGCATCTCAATCGCGCAATGGAACTAGGGCAACAAGACAACGGCGCGGCATCCGACTCCGTGCTCCGAAGCGCTGCCGAATTGGTCGAGATTGACTACACGCTCGGCAACCTGCGGCGCACCCTGCCTCGGTACCAAGCCGTCCTTGCGGCCGGCCAAGCGAGTCACGCGCCCAACGATGAGGCTCTGCTGGAACTCAAAGAACGGATGGCGCGCGCAGCCTACCGCTTGGGCGACTGGTCGCAAGCCGCCGAAGCTCTGGCGAGTCTCCTGAAGGGCCAAGGCACCGCCGCGCCTCCTGAGTTTATTGGCGAAGCTGAATTCGACCTCGGGCAGGTGCTCACCGATTTGGCCAGGTCCGCTGATGCGGAGGTTCACTTACGCCGGGCGATCGAGATCCTCACGCGCGAAATGGGTACGACGCCTACAACAGTAGCGCAAGCTCGGGCGGCCCTCGGTCGAGCGCTCGCCGACACCGGTCGGTTTGATGATGCAGCGGAGCAATTCGACCAGGCGCAACAACTGGCGGCCCGCGCCGCGCCCATGGAGGCGGCGACTGCCATGCGCACACAATTTTTCCGCGGGCTTCTATTTCTCCAGATGGACGCCCCGGAAAAGGCCGAACCCCTGCTCGCGCAAATCGTCGCATCCCAAGATGGGCATTCTGCAGCGGAGGTCGATCGCACGGGTCCTGTGCGGCAAGCGCTGGGCGAAGCCTATGCACGCGAAGGCAAAACCGACGCCGCAATCATGACGTTGCAGCGCGCTGTCGCGATTCGCGAACGCGCGGACGGCGCACAACATCCAGGCACTGCATCGACGCGTCTTTCTCTCGCCGAGTGCCTCGTCACGGAAGGACGCGACGCGGAAGCTCGGGCTGTCCTCAACACCGCGACTTTGAATCTGGCGGCGCTTCCCGCCGTGCACCCCATCGCCGCGCAATTAGGCCGGGTGAATGGCCTCCTGGCTCAACATGAGGGGAATGTTGAGCAGGCGCGAAAGTCGTTCGGTGACTCGCTCGCAATCCTTCAGGCGCTGTATGGTCCTCAGCACTGGCGCGTCATCCGTGCGCGCCGGGAGTTTGAACGAGCGGCGTCATAAGGAGTGACGTCTCGCCTCAAACGGCGCGCCGGCCACTGCCGCGTGTTCACGCACCCGCCGGCACGCCGACGCCGGTGACATAAAGCACCGATTCCGATATGCCGTCTATCCCTAAGTCCCTCTCGATGAGGGAATCTTTCAAAGCCGCGGTACTGAAAGGCGCGAGACCCATCCGGGTTGCCGTCAGACAAAATGTCTGGCCGAGATGGCCGGCATCCAGCAGCACCACTCGATAGGCCCGAGGATGAGGGTACTTCCACATGGTCCGCGCAAAGACGCCCGTCATGATGAAGAGTGCCGCCGAATGAGCGACAAACGGCTGGTCTGCGCAATAAGCCCGCGCGAGTTGCGGTGTCGCCTCGCGGGAGATTATTTCAAGTGCGTGGTCCCTCGCGTCATAGTGATACAGCCCTGCATCGAGTCCCTTCACCTTGAGTGCCATCAAATACACTTCGACGGGGTTTCGTGCGCCGGCGGACGGACTTGTCTTACGCGGCAGGGATCCGAGATATTTCGACTCGACGTACCCTTGGATTCCCCAGGTCGTTTGCAGCAGCCTCGATATGCCATGGAGCGGTACTTCCGCTTCCGAGAATTTCCGCTGCGTCCTGCGGGCGTGCAGCGTCCGATAAAAGCTGTCCGTCCCGATTTCATGAAATGGCAGTGAAACCGATTCGGCACCTTCAGTCTTTTTGAACAGAGGTGGCGATGGCGTGTCGGGGAACGTCCCCATTATTTGCTCGATGGTCCAGTCGCCTCCGACGTAGGGTGCGTCTTTCGTCAGAAAGTGAAAGCCGCCCTCGGGCAGCCATGGCTTCCAGGAGGAATCGAACAGATCATCGCGAGCCGACTCGGGAGAGTCGCATTCAAACAGCAGTTGGCCCTCGATCAGTTTGACGATCGCCTCACCGACGCTGTCCCCGGAGTAGGAGCTGAATTCAAGCATCGCTTCCCGGATCGTCCTCGGCGAGAAAAAAAATCGGATGACCTCCAGCACGATTGGATTCGCGGAAAACGTTTGCCGCGTCAGGTAGTTGACGATGCGCAGTTCTGCATTGTCCCAATATGCCGATTGGCAACGGGCGCTTCTCAACTTCATGGCAGGCATCGACATCGGCGCTAAAGATCGCCGTTCGCGTTCACGCCGGGCGGTCCGTGTTCGCTCGGCGAACTTTTCTCTAACTGCCGGGCTTGTCCAAATGCCAATCCACGACGGTCAAGTCTTTCTGCACTACCTCGAGTCCGGCCTTCAATTTGTTCTTGTCGGGCTTGCCCGTCTGCGTCTCCGCCAGAAGCTTCTCGATTTCTTTTTTAGCCCGCTCAACCGTCTCTTTCAATGTCTTCTTGGAAGAAGGATCCATGATGCATCCCCTTATTGTCGAATGGAAACACGATGGCGATTATTTTCGATCTGGGTTTTTATGGTCGTGAACAGAAACCTACTCCGGTAAGCGAAGATCGGTCAGCAAGGTCTGAAACCGTCGGTCCCCCCGCAGAGTGCGCAGCAAGGGGTCTGTCTTGACGTATAGTATATTGGAATCATGCATCCGGAAACTGCGCTGCAGCCATTCGAAGGCCGCGTCCGCGTCTCCGCGATGCGCATGGAGCCGTGCGATTTCGTAGGCATCCTCCGACGCGGAGCGTTCTTCAAGCGTTTTCAGGGCCGCATCGGACTCGGTGTGCTGCCCCATCGCGCCATAAACCAGGGCGAGTCCGGCGAGCCTGGCATCCTGCTCGGGTTCCTTTTGCATGGCGTCAAGTGCTTCGGGAAGCTGTCCAAGCAAAAGACGCGCCTCGCCGACAAAGGCGTTGATTCCACGCAGTTCCGGGTGCAGTTGCTGCAGCCTCAAGCGGTACTCCAGGCACTCCCGCAGTCGGTCCGACGCGCACAGAGCCACGCCGAGCGCGCGCAAGGCGATCGGGTCCAGCGGATTTAGTTCGATCGCCCGTTCATATTGCTGGACGGCCTCCTCGACGTGCCCGGACAGAAGCGCCATGTCGCCCAAGGCGAGCGGCAGCAAGTAGATGCCGGGATCGAGCTCGCGCATGCGTTCATGATCTGCCTGGGCGGCCGCCCAGTCCCACTTGATTGCTATCTCGAAACCGGCGCGCGTGTAGTAAGCCCAGACGAGATTCGGGTCGAGGCGCAGGGCTCTGTCCAGCGCGGCGAGAATCTTCGCATTGTCTTCAGCCGACGGAGTTCCCCTGGCCTCCTCCAAGGTCAAGTAGGCGCTCGCGAGGCGTGCCCAAGGCAAGGCATAGCTGGGTCTGATGTCGATCGCCTTTTTATAGAGCTGGATGGCCTTCTCCACATCGCCCTTGGTCCTTCGCGCCTTGTAGTAATTGCCTTCCAACACGAGGTTGTAAGCCTCTACATCGGATTCGCGCCCGATCGACTGGCCGGTGACGGCGAGAGTCGCGTTGAGTGCGTTTGCCACTCTTTCCGAAATGTCGTCCTGCACTTTGAATATGTCGGTAAGGTTCCGATCGTAGGTCTGTGACCACAGCTGCACACCGTCGGAGGCGCGGATAAGCTGCGTGGTGACACGCAAATCCTGCCCGGCCTTGCGCACGCTGCCTTCCAAAAGATGCGCGACGCCGAGCCTGCCGGCGATCGAGCGCACGTCTTCGTTCCTGCCCTTGAACTGAAACGATGAGGTGCGCGCGATTACCTTGAGACCGGAACTCCGCGACAGGTGATTGATCAGTTCCTCCGACAGGCCGTCCGAGAAGTATTCCTGGTCTTTTTTCTCGCTCATGTCGACAAACGGCAGAACAGCGATCGACCTGTTCTGCTGGGCAACGACGGCGACGACACGGTCTGGGGAGGCGGTGGACGAGGCCGCAACCGGCGCAGGAGGCGTCGGTCGAATCAGTGCGTAGGCGAGCGCCGCAGCGGCCATGACGGCGGCCGCGATGGCCGCGGTCCAACCGGCACGACGCCGCTGCACCAGCTTGCTGAAGCGATAAGTGAAGCGATCGGGCCGCGCGTTGACCGGATGTCCACCCAAGAAGCGCCGTAAATCGTCGGCGAGCGCAACCGCGCTGCCATATCGATCGGAGGGTGCCTTTGCCAGCGACTTCAGTACGATCGCATCGAGGTCCCCGCGCAGCTGCCGCTCCAGCTTGTCTTGCGTCGTGGCCCGTGCGGCACCAGCGTCGGGGGCGAGATGCGCGCTGGGTCTCGCCACATCCGCAGCGACGATCGATTGTTCGAGCAGCGCCGCTGAGCTCGTGGCGTTGATTTTGTAGGGGAGGCAGCCGGTCAGCAGCTCGTACAGCAACACCCCGAGCGAATACACGTCACTCGCCGGTTCGGCCGTTTCGCCCCGCGCCAACTCCGGACTCGCGTACTCCGGCGTCAAGGCACGACCATAGACGATGGTGAGGTCGGTATGCTGCTCGTGCTGCTCCAGCAACTTGGCCACGCCGAAGTCCAAGAGGCGCACGTGCCCGGCCTCGTTCACCAGAATATTCGAGGGTTTGATGTCGCGGTGAATCACATGGTGCGCGTGTGCATATTGCAACGCCTCCAGCACTTGCAGAACGAGCTTCAGGCGCTCGTTCACCCCCAGGCGATGGGTATCGCACCAGGCCGTCAGCTTCTCGCCCCGCACGTATTCCATCGCCAAGTAAGACAGCCCATCGGGGCTGACCCCCGCGTCGTACAGCCGTGCGATGTAAGGGTGTTCGAGCGCCGCGAGGATGTCGCGCTCGCGTGCAAAGCGGCTCGAGAGGTCCTCGCGATCGTGCCTTAGCATCGGAAGCTTCAAGGCTATTTCGCGCTTGATGGACATGTCCGCGCGTTGCGCCAGCCAGACCTCGGCCATGCCGCCCTCGCCCAGCTGCCGAATCAATCGATACGGGCCTACCAGCTCACCAGGAAGCCGGTCACTCGCAAAACTAGAGCTCACAGCCGGCCCCGGTATATCGCTGCGCGCGATCTGGGTGCGCGGATTGAGATCCCTTTCACGGCCGGTACCTCGACCTGATGCGTTGTCACGCAATCTCGCTTTGGAGCCAGCGAAATCATAACAGCACCGATCCCGCGATAGGTCACGGCAGGGCCTACTACTGATCCGGCGATCTCTCAGCGGGTAACAAGCGGCAGATCTCGACACGAGAGATCAAAGCGTACCGGCTACGCCAAGGCAGAAGCCTTTCTATACCCCTCGCTTGTCATCAAATATTTCATTATTTTACAAATACTTGCGATTGCGATGGCAACAGCTCCGTGAGCCCTACCTATGGCTTGGTGGCTGGTTTGTCCTGGCTGCCCGGGATTGCTGCTTCGGCGGCCTTGAAGCCAGTTCGAGAGTGGGTCCCGTCGCAGAACGGCTTGTTGGTCGAGCCACCGCAGCGGCACAGAGCAAACGGACGCTTGGGAATTGCGTAGGTGGCGCCGTTCCAATCGACCGCCGTCACATCGTCGCCTTGGACCAGATAGGGACCGTTCTGAAGCACTTTGATCGTTGCCATTTGGATGTCCTCCCGTTGCGCCTGTAGAAGTGAGACAGCATGAAACCAATGATATGCCCAACCAGCGGACCAAACACGATCGAGAAGCTATATGCGCACCCCTCTTGTGGGTGCTCAGAGAGCACCACTATCAGGGGGTCCGAAGTCACATCAATACATTGCGCCCGCTGCCGGCCTTTACGCGCTTGACGGTGGCGTCGTTGCAGACAGGACCGCACTTGCAAGCACAATTGCAAGGGAGCAGTCTTATGAATCAGATGAAGCTTTCGGCGAGGCTCGCGGCGTACCGCGTACGACAAAAATTATTCACTGAGCCGTTCATCGCGCTATTGAGATATGGACAGTGGCCGCTCCAAACTTCCGAGAACCAGGCGGTCGTACGCGACAAATCTACGGTGCGCGCGCCGCACCGGATCAATGCGAACGCCTCGTGGTGTCCGCAATCTCCTCGCCATCGGCGTGCTATGGATAGTCTACGTACCGGGCAGCCTCGCGGCTGTCTTCGGACAGCCTATCGCCAACGACGCGACCGCGCCGCCACAGGGGCTTGTGGAACGGCAGGTTGTGCGCATCCCGGTTGTCGATTCCAACGACATTCGCTTCTCACAACTGCCGACCGGTTCCGAGATTTGGCAGACTCGCGTCAGCCAGATCGTCCAGGACGATCAGGGTTTTATATGGCTTGGAACGCAGTACGGCCTATTGCGCTACGACGGCTATGCTTTCAAGGCATTCACACCTGATCCAGCGCGCCCGGGGTCCATCAGTGGCGTATTCATCGAATCGCTGTTCAAGGACCGGTCAGGATCGATATGGGTGGGGTCGGATCAGCGCCTCGATCGATTCGATCCGTCGACCGAAACCTTCAAACACTTTCCGCTCGGTACCACATCGCGCTCGAGCATTGGCGTGTCCGTCGCGCATATCAGCGAGGACGCTGAGGGGATCCTATGGCTCTCTACAGGCGACGGGTTGTTCCGGCTCGATCCAACCAGCGGCCAAACCAGGCGGTTCGGCCACGATCCGGCCGACCCGCGCAGCCTGAGGAGCTCCGACATCAAGTCGACACTGCAGGATCGTTCGGGCAGATTCTGGGTTGCGACCCGAGCCGGAATTGACGCCCTCGACCGCGCGACCGGCCAGGTGACGTTGCACGTGCCGATGCTCGAGTTCCGTGAGATGAGCATGCTCGAGGACCGAGCCGGCACGCTCTGGGTATTGCACCACTCGGGCACCGGAATTGCGATTCTCGATCGAAAGGCACAGCGATTGAGACATCTGAGGCTTACACCGCCGGTGGGCAAACACGACGCAGGCAGCGGCGTCTATGCCGCGCTCGAGGACCGGGAGGGCACGCTCTGGATCGGCACAGGCGGCGGTGGGCTACTGAGGTACGATCGCGCCGCCCAGCGCTTCGTCAGGTACCTGCGCAACCCCTACGATAAGCACAGTCTCGCGGGCGACACCGTGGTCAGCTTATTTGAGGATCGAGAAGGAGATGTCTGGGTTTCGTTGCACAGTGCGCCGCTCAGCATGTTCGCGCGCCGTCATTTACCATTCGAAAAACTCGGCCGTGATCCCTCGATTACCTCGCGCGCCGCCGAATCCGTGATCGGCGCCCTGTTCGAAGATCACGCCGGGCAGGTCTGGTTGAGCTATGAAGGGTTCCTGAGCGCCCATGATCGTAATACGGAACACTATCAGACCTATCAAGTTGGCGCCGGCGGCCTCGCGGCAGACGTCATTGGAATAGCCGAACACCCGGCCGGCACCTTGTGGCTTGGCACGGTCGGCGGAGGACTCGCTCGCTTGGATCGGTCCACTGGCCGGTTCCGTTACTACCGCCATGATCCTGAGGATCCTCAGAGCGTCAGCAGCGATGTCGTCGAGCGCATACTGCCCGACCGCGATGGATCACTCTGGCTTGCAACTTGGGACGGCTTGGATCACTTTGATCCGAGTACCGGGCGATTCACCCGATACGAGGTCGCACCAGATACTCGCGCGCAAGTTTACCTTGATCTCAAGCAGGACGCCGAAGGCTACGTCTGGCTTGGCAGCAATTTTCTTGGCCTGCACCGCTTCGACCCGTCACACAAGACCTTCACCGTCTACGCCCACGAACCCGATCGGCAGGGATCGCTCAGCAACAATCGTGTGAACTCCGTTCTGATCGATCACACCGGCACCGTCTGGGTCGGCACGCAGAACGGGCTCAACCGCTTCGATCCCCGCGCGCAGACCTTCGTCGCGTACTACACGAAGGATGGGCTACCGGGCGACGTCGTGAGCTGCATCCTCGAGGATGATTCTGACCACCTGTGGCTGAGCACCAACCGCGGCGTAGCCCGGTTCGATCCTGTGAAGAAGTCTTTCGACACTTATTCTGATGGCGATGGACTGCCAGGCAATGATCTAACCGGATGGGGCGCATGTTACAAGAGCCCGAGTGGCGAGATGTACTTCGGCGGATTCAGCGGGGCGACGTCCTTCCACCCTGACCGGATCACCGACGGTGCATACCGTCCGACAGTCGTTCTGACCGATTTCGAGTTGGGCGGAACACCGGTCGTCGTTGGGCCACACTCGGTCCTCAGGCACGCTGTCTCGCATACCTCAGCAGTCACACTACCGTTCGAGCAATCGCCTATCTTGATCGAGTTCGCGGTTCTGAGCTTCAGCAGCCCAGCGAAAAATCGCTACCGCTACCGACTCGACGGCCTCGACTCGCAGTGGCATGAGACCGCGAGCAACCGGCGAGTGGTCAGCTATACGACTCTGCCTGCCGGCTCGTACCGGCTGCGATTGCAGGGTGCCACAGAGCGCGGCCCGTGGAGTGAGCCGGAGACGACGATGAGCATCACGATACTCCCACCGTGGTGGCAGACGTGGTGGCTCAGGACGGCGTTGATCCTTACCCTGGCTTTTGCTGCAGTCATGGTCTATTTGGGCCGCATTCGCCAGCTCGCACACCAATTTGAGATTCGGCTCGAGGAGCGCGTGAGTGAGCGCACGCGCATCGCCCGTGATCTGCACGATTCGCTGCTGCAGGGCATCCAAGGTCTGATGTTTCGCCTGCAAGCCGTGCTCCACTTGCTGCCCGCGGACCCACAGGCCGCTGCAACGGCGCTCGAGCAAGCGCTGGAACGAGGCGATACGACAATTACCGAGGCACGCGATGCCGTACTGGATCTCCGCGCCGGCGGAGCATGTGGCAGTGACCTCGTGGAAGGGCTCAGGGCACTGGGTGAGGAGCTAGGTCCCGGTGAGGTGCCGGGAATTCCGGCCTATCGTGTCGTGGTTGAGGGTAGACCCCGCGCGCTCGCCCCAATATTACGAGATGAGGTCTACCGGATTGTGCGGGAGGCATTCCGCAATGCGCGTCGACATTCACAGTCGGAAAACATCGAGGTCGAACTCGCTTATGCGGCGACTCGGTTTACGGTCCGCGTGCGCGATGATGGAATTGGTTTGGATCGCGATGTGCTCGAGCGAGGTGCCCGGCATGGTCATTGGGGACTACAAGGCATGCGCGAGCGCGCGACGCGCCTGGGCGGCACATTGCACTTATGGAGCGAGCGAAAAGCCGGGACTGAGATCGAGATCAATGTTCCGGGGAGTATCGCGTACCGAAACGACGTCAGCGAAACAGCGAACATCTCACAGGGGTAAAATGCATGTCGTTGGGCCCAACACCATCTCCCATCCGGCTACTGGCCGTGGATGACCACCCATTGCTTCGCGATGGCATTCGCGCACTCATTGCCGTTCAGCCAGACATGCACCTGGCCGGGGAAGCGGCGAGCGGATTCGAGGCGATCGCCAAATTTCGCGAGATCCGACCCGATGTGACCCTGATGGATCTACAAATGCCTGATATGAGTGGTATCGACGCAATCATTGCGATCCGCAGCGAATTCCCCCACGCACGCATCCTCGTGCTTACGACCTACGGCGGCGACGCCCTCGCCGAGCGTGCCTTGAGGGCCGGTGCACAGGCCTATGTGCTGAAGGGGCTGGTGCGCAAGGATCTACTCGAGACCATTCGATCGGTGCATGCCGGTGCCAAACGCATCCACCCCGACATCGCAGCGCAACTCGCGAGCCACATGGGCGAAACCGGACTCTCCGCGCGAGAACTCGAAGTGCTTTCCCTGGTTGCAGCCGGAAACTCGAACAAGACCATCGGAACACGGCTGCTGATAACCGAGGAGACGGCCAAGGGTCACGTCAAGAACATCATGGCCAAGCTCGGCGCGAACGATCGCACCCACGCCGTTACACTCGCCTTACAAAGGGGCATTATCAGCCTCCAGGATCGCTAACGAGGGAGGCGGAGTCCGTGAGAATCTTCAACAGATCGTCTGTGCAAAATTGCCGCTCCTGGCCATCGATTCTCGCCGAGTGTGGCGCCACATTGAGGGTGTCTCGCCGACGATGCGACGGAATGAGCGCGTGAAGTGCTGCTGATCGCACATACCGCAGCTCATCGCGATGGACCGAAAGGGCTCGGTCGTCGTTAGCATCATTGCCTGGGCCACCTCAATCCGTCGATGAAGGATATAGGCGCGAGGAGACGCGCCGAACGCACATTTGAATGCCCGACAGAAATGGCTGGCGCTGAGCCCGACCAGTCCCGCAAGCTCCTTCACGTGAACCCTTCTCGATAAATGGGCTTCCACATGAGAGATCACTTTGCGCAATTTCCATGCCGGGAGAGATCCCCGCACGATATGCGTCCCGACACTCGATAGCTGATTTGCGTACTGTGGGCCCAGGCTGGGTATTCCACGAAGCAGTGCCATTGCATGCTTGACATGGGCTCTGCTCGCTTCGCAGTCGCCCCCGCGAGCTCTACATGCCGCTTCGATCAGTTGAGCGGCAGCAACCGATAGGTCCTGCGCCAGCGTTTCATGTGCCGGCGAGACTCTCGTGACCAACATCTCAATAGAGGCATTCATTTCGTTTGTCAGGGGCATAGCCATCGACTTGTCGCAGTGCTGGGTCGCTAGCGTGAATTCCGATCGTGTTTCTGCGGAACGTCGATGAGGCGACGGCCGTAGAGGTGCGCATCGATCGAGGTCGATCCTGGACCTAAGAGCGACAAGGCGACCGCCTGGGCAATGGAAATGAGCACGGCAGCGGGCGCGCTTTTGAGGTTTGCAGTATCGACCAGGTATAAGGGTATTGTGAGGCAGGCGGCGATGGGTGTCAGGAACCCAACGTACAGCAAAATACTGACTGGTATGACGCACGCGTGGAACCATACGCCGCGATGCGGTGTGCTCCCGGCGGCCAACAAGATGTTTGCCCCGACAGAGACTCGCAAGAGAAGCAGCGCAAGGCCCGGCGCGCCCCTGGGGAACATTGAAAAAAGTCTTTGCACGCGACTGAGTGTGCTCTGGGCCGGGGCAGCTTTAAAGCCCCTTTATGGCTATCGCGTATCACCACTTTCGGACTATTAATTGGCACGACTTCGTGCCATGAGAGAAGGCGACGGTCACGGCCTACGGACGCGAACTCGCGCTGGGTATGGTTCTAGTGAGCCGCAATGTCACGCTGATACCCTGTGCGCGATTACGCACGTCGGTTTCCTTGTAGCCATTCAGATGAATCCAGGTCTGACGGCCCGAGAAGAGGCGGTACCATCGACGACTGCATCGACGTGAACCCAAGGCAGCAGCGCTTCGGCAGACAACAAGCCGCCTAGAAATGGCTGTGGGCTGACGTAGGCGACGTGACTGGTTGCGCTCGGCAATGCCTGGAACAGGCGGCATTCGTACAACTTCTATCAAGTTGGCGCAAGCATCGCCCTGCTGGGGCGACTAGGATCTAGCACAAACAGCTGATTTCAGCCCACATAAGGCAAGGGGGCCGTTCATGCTAAGTGGCCCAAGCAAGCTTACGGCGCACGCCGCCGTACTGGCCATGGTGCTGGTCGCCGGCTGTGGACATAAGGCCCAGGCGCCAACTCCGCCACCGCCGACAATTGGCTTCATCACTGTGCAGGCTCAAGCGGTGCCGATCACCACCGAGCTTCCAGGACGCGTGACGGGCTACCGTACGGCCGATGTGCGGCCGCAGGTCAACGGCATCGTTCTGAAGCGGCTCTTCGTCGAGGGCAGCGACGTCAAGGTAGGGCAGCAGCTCTACCAGATCGACCCGGCGCCCTATCAGGCCAGTTACGACAGCGCCGTCGCGGCGGATGCTTCCGCTCGGGCACTCGCGGAACGATACAAGCCGCTGGTCGAAGCGAACGCTGTCAGCAAGCAGGATTACGACAATGCCATGGCCTCGCACCTGCAGGCACAGGCAGCGGTGGAAACGGCGCGCATCAATCTGATCTACACCCGAGTGCTGTCTCCGATCACGGGCCGCATCGGCCGCTCGTTGATCACGGAAGGAGCACTGGTCACCGCCAATCAAGCCACCGCGCTCGCCACCGTCCAGCAGCTCGACCCGGTCTATGTGGACGTGACCCAACCCACCACGACCCTGCTGCGCTTGAAAAGGGAGGCCGCAGCGGGACTGCTCAAGCAAAACGAGGCGGGACAGGCCCAAGTGCGGCTACGGCTGGAGGATGGCAGCGACTACGTCCACCCCGGCACCCTGGAGTTTTCCGAGGTGACGGTGGATGAGGGCACGGGCTCGGTCACGCTGCGCGCTCTGATACCCAATCCCGAGCGCCTACTGCTGCCGGGTATGTTCGTGCGCGAAGAGATCCAGGAAGGCGTGCGTCAGGGTGCTGTGCTCTCGCCGCAGCAGGGCGTCAGCCACAATCAGAAGGGTGAGCCTAACGCGCTTGTGGTGGGTCCGGACAATACCGTCGAGCTGCGGACCCTCAAGACAGATCGCGCTCTCGGTGACCAATGGTTGGTGACTTCGGGGCTGAAGCCCGGGGATCGAGTCATCGTCGAGGGGATCCAGTCGGCGAAGCCCGGTGCCAAGGTGGTGCCCGAGGAATACCGGCCGCCGGATGAGAAGACGGCGCAGCCGCCAGGCGCGAGCGCTCAGGCCTCCGGAAGGTAGGCGCCGGCCGTGGTCAACTTCTTCATCGACCGCCCGGTCTTTGCCTGGGTACTCGCCATCGTCGTCATGTTGATGGGCGCGCTCGCCATCACGACGCTGCCCATCGCGCAGTATCCGAGCATTGCCCCGCCAGCCATCTCCATTCAGGTGACCTATCCCGGCGCCTCGGCCGACACGGTGCAAAGCGCCGTCACGCAGGTCATCGAGCAGCAGATGAACGGCATCGATCACCTGCTGTATTTCGGGTCCGAAAGCGACGCCGATGGAAGCGTGACCGTCACGCTCTACTTCGAGCAGGGCACCAATCCGGACATCGCCCAGGTGCAGGTGCAGAACAAGCTGCAGCTCGCCACGCCGCTCCTGCCCCTCGAAGTGCAGCAGCAGGGGCTGCGCGTCGCGAAGGCCACCCGCAATTTCCTGCTCGTGATCGCGTTCTACTCGCCCGATGGTTCGATGAGCAGCGAGGACGTGAGCGACTACATCGCCTCCTACGTCCAGGATCCGGTGAGCCGCACCCCCGGGGTCGGCGACTTTCAGCTGTTCGGCACCCAGTACGCGATGCGCATTTGGATGGACCCGGCGAAGCTCAATAACTATGGGCTGACACCGACGGACGTCAACAATGCGCTGCAGGCGCAGAACCTGCAGGTTCCTTCCGGGGAGCTCGGTGGGCTCCCTTCGGTGAGGGGACAGCGCCTCCACGCTACGATCATCGGCCCCGAGCGCCTCACCAGCGCGGAGGCGTTCGGCCGCGTGCTGCTCAAGGTGAACATCGACGGCTCGCAGGTGCGGCTACGGGACGTCGCCCGCATCGGCCTCGGCGCCGAGAACTATTCGGTCCACACCGAGTACAACGGCAAGGCGGCGGCGGGCCTTGCCGTGAAGCTCGCCACCGGAGCGAACGCTCTGGAGACCGCCAACGCGGTGCGCGCCACCATGGACAAGCTGGCGCCATTCTTCCCGGCCGGCCTCAAGCTCATTTATCCCTATGACACCACGCCATTCGTGCGCGTATCCATCGATGAGGTTGTGAAGACGCTTTTCGAGGCGATCGTGCTGGTGTTTCTGGTGATGTACCTGTTCCTGCAGAACTTCCGGGCCACGCTGATTCCCACCATCGCCGTTCCCGTGGTGCTCTTGGGCACCTTCGGTATTCTCGCCGCCGCGGGATTCTCCATCAATACGCTCACCATGTTCGGCATGGTGCTCGCCATCGGTCTCTTGGTGGACGATGCGATCGTCGTCGTGGAAAACGTCGAGCGCGTGATGGAAGAGGAAAAGCTCTCGCCGAAGGATGCCACGCGGCGTTCGATGGTCGAGATCACCGGCGCCCTGGTTGGGATCGCCCTGGTGCTGTCGGCGGTGTTCCTACCCATGGCCTTCTTCGGCGGCTCCACGGGCGTCATCTACCGTCAGTTCTCCATCACCATCGTCTCGGCCATGACTCTGTCGGTGATGGTGGCGCTGATTTTCACGCCTTCATTGTGCGCGACGCTTCTCAAGCCGCGGATCGCGGGGGCGCACGAGCGCGAGAGAGGTTTTTTCGGCTGGTTCAACCGCGGCTTTGCCTGGATGACCAGGGGCTACGCGCGCGGCGTCGGCCATGTCACGGGGCGTCCCCGCCGCTACTTCCTGGTGTATGGGGTCCTCGTGGTGGCGATGGGTCTCTTGTTCGTGCGTGTGCCGCGATCCTTCCTGCCGGATGAGGATCAGGGCTTTTTGTTCATCCAGGTGACGGCGCCGCCGGGCACTACGAGTGAGCTCACGCAGCGGGCGCTCAACGAGGCACGGGACTACTTCCTCAAGGAGGAGAAAGATCTCGTAAGCGGCGTGTACACCGTCAACGGCTTCAGCTTCGGCGGCCGTGGGCAGAACGCCGGCCTGGCATTTGTCCGCTTGAAGGACTGGTCGGAGCGGGCAGGGGCAAAGAACTCCGTGTTTGCGCTCGCGGGGCGGGCCAACCGGCGCTTCCACCAGATCCGGGGAGCGTTTGTGATCGCGTTCGCGCCGCCGGCCGCGCTCGAACTGGGCAACGCCACAGGCTTCGACTTCGAGCTGGAGGACCGCGGCAACATCGGCCATGCGGCGTTGATGCAGGCGCGCGGTCAGCTTCTGAGCATGGCGAGCAAGGACGCGGTGATCGGCACGATACGGCCCAACGGCCTCGATGATGAGCCGCAGTACAAGCTCGACATCGACTGGGAAAAGGCCAGCGCGCTCGGCCTGGCGATCGGCAACATCAACGATGCCCTCGGCGCCGGCTGGGGCTCGGCCTATGTGAACCAGTTCGTCGACCGCAATCGCGTCAAGCGAGTGTTCCTGCAGGGCGATGCCGACTCGCGCATGCTGCCGCAGGACTTGGATCTCTGGTACGTGCGCAACGGAGCGGGCCAGATGGTGCCCTTCTCGACCTTCGCCTCGGCGCACTGGATCGTGGGATCGCCCAAGCTCGAGCGCTATAACGGCACCTCTGCCTTGGAATTCCTCGGCGCCCCTGCACCCGGTAGGAGCACCGGAGATGCGCTCGCCGCGATGGAGGCGGCCGTGACGAAGCTGCCCAAGGGTGTGGGTTACGAGTGGACCGGCCTCTCGTACGAGGAGAAGCGATCAGGCTCGCAGGCACCGGCGCTGTACGCGATTTCGCTCATCGTCGTGTTTCTGTGCCTCGCCGCGCTGTACGAGAGCTGGTCGATACCCTTCTCGGTGATGCTGGTGGTGCCGCTCGGCATCATCGGCACGATCATGGCCACGCTCGTCCGCGGACTCGGTAACGATGTCTTCTTTCAGGTGGGCCTGCTCACTACCGTGGGTCTTTCGGCCAAGAACGCGATCCTGATCGTGGAGTTCGCGCTGGAGAATCACGAGCGCGGCATGAATCTGATCGAGGCGACAGTCGCGGCGGCCCGCCAGCGCCTGCGGCCGATCCTCATGACCTCGATGGCTTTCATCCTGGGCGTATTGCCCCTGGCCATTGCTACCGGGGCGGGCGCCGGCGGTCGCATTGCCATCGGCACCGGCGTAATCGGCGGCATGTTGACGGCCACGGTGCTCGCCGTGTTCCTCGTGCCGGTGTTCTTCGTAAGCGTCCGCTCGGTGTTCGGCGATCGCCGCAGGCACGAGGAGCCCTCGCTGCCGCGGCAGTCGACGCAGTCTCCGGCGCCGGCGCCGGGGAGCTGAGGATGGCTTACAGGAGCATCTGTTTCCTCGCCGCGGCGGTTGCCACACTCCTCGGCGCCTGTACCTTGGAGCCGCGCTATCAACGCCCGGCATCACCCGTGCCGCCCCTCGAAGGCGGCATGGCGGGTGGCACGGCCGCCGTCGAGATCGGCTGGCGCGAGTTCTTTCCCGATCCGCAGCTCCAACAACTGATCGCGCTAGCACTGGCCAACAACCGCGACCTGCGCGTCGCGGTTCTGAGTGTGCAAAGCGCTCAGGCGCAATACCGCATCCAGCGCGCGCAGCTGTTTCCGACCATTAACGCGAGCGCTGTCGAGCAGGCCCAGGAGATTCCCTCCAGTGTATTGCAGGCCCAAAATCCCAGGGCAGGAGCGGGAGGTAGCGCTCTGCCGAGCGGCGGACTTACCGTGCACACCTATGACGTCGAAGTCGGCTTCACGAACTATGAGCTGGACCTCTTCGGCCGAATCCGCAGCTTGAGCCACGCGGCCCTGCAGCAATACTTCAGCTCGGGCGAAACGAGACGCAGTGTGCAGCTTACCCTGGTGGCCGAAGTGGCCACCGCATACATCACCGTACTCGCCGATCAGACACTGCTCGACATCACACGTGACACACTGAAGAACCAAGAAGAATCCTACGGGCTGACGCAGAAGACTTTCGATGGTGGCACGAGCACCGAACTCGCACTGCGCCAGGCGGAGACCACGGTCGATACGGCACGCGCCAACCTCGCTCAGTACAACCGGCAGCAGGCGTTGGATCGCGATGCACTGCAGCTCTTGCTGGGCGCGTCGATTCCGGACGGTATCGATTTTTCCCATGGTTTGGACCGCGGCAACACCGTATCCGAACTCGAGGAGGGCATTCCCTCCGACGTGCTGGTGCGCCGGCCCGATGTACTCGCCGCCGAGCATCAGCTCATGGCCGTCAACGCACGAATTGGCGCAGCGCGTGCGGCGTTTCTGCCCTCCATCACACTCACCGGCGATTTCGGCACCGAAAGCACGCAGCTCTCGGGCCTCTTCAAGGGCGGTTCGCACGCCTGGGCTTTCTCACCACAGATCAGCGTCCCGCTCTTCGCGGGTGGCGCTAACGTCGCCAACCTGGAGGCGACGAAACTCGCACGCGAGACGGCGGTCGCGCAGTACGAGAAGGCGATTCAGACCGCCTTCCGCGAGGTCGCCGATGCGCTCATCGCCCGCGGCACGCTCGACGAGCAGCTCGCGGCTCAGCAAGCTCTGGTGACCGCCTCGGAGAAAGCCTATCGACTGGCCGACATGCGCTATCGAGGCGGGGTTGATAGCTACCTGAGCGCGCTCGTTGCGCAGGTCTCGCTCTATGGCGCCCGGCAGCAGTTGCAAGCGGTGCGACTCCTGCGCCTGCAAAACCTCGTGACGCTTTACAAGGCACTGGGTGGAGGACTGCGGGAACACGCCGCGCCTGCCCAGACGAGCCTTGAGCACTCGCGCTCTGAGATCCCACCCCCGCATTCGGGTCCATCCGCTTCGAGCGAGGCCCGGCCAAGAGCGGTGTTCAGCTAGGAGGAGGAGGGCAACTCGCATGGCGGAGACCGCAGCAACCGGGAGCGAGTTCTCGACCACCCCCGCGCATTCGTCGATTGGAGAGCTGCTGCTGCGCGTTCTGGGCGCGGTGTTTCAGATCCTCGCGACCTGGGCGCTGGTACATGCTCTGACACCGGAGGAGGCAGGAATATATTTTCGGGGGTTCGTGATTGCCTTGGGGCTAAGCACGCTCTTGCGTGGCAAGTACGAGATCTACATGGCGCAGCACATCATCGGGCGGCGCGCCGCCACGACTGGTATTCCCAACGGGGTACTCCTGATGCAGCTCGCGCGGCGGGTGTTGTTGCGGTCCAGCCTCTTGTGTGCAGTTCTCTTGGTCGTGACGGCCGACCTCGATATTCAGGCGCCGCAACTACAAACAACATTGCAGACCTATCTGCCCTTCGTGCTCGCCATCCCCGGCGTGAGCCTGTCGAGCATCTTGGGCGAGGCGCTGCGAGCGGCCAATCGCACGCTCGGCATCGTGATGGCCGCCTATGCTCTGAACCTCTCCCTGCTTCTGGCAGTCATGCTGGCACCGCCCGACGCGTCGCTCTGGTTTTACTCGTGGGCGTTCCTTTTGGGGAGCCTCGTTTCCGCAGGACTCGCGGCGGCGCTCGCCCGGCGTTCTTTTCCCGTTGTCCCGGGCGAGGGCTCTATCCCGATTCGCCGTGAAGCACTGCTGGGGATGGACTCGCGCGAATTGATCGGCATTGCGCGCGGGGTGCTCCTGTGGGGGCCGCTGTGTGTCCTGGCCGTTTGGGCGCCGCCGATACAGATGGCGCAATATGCAGTCGCCGTGCGAACGGCTCTGATCGTGGATATTTTTCTGCCGGCCTTGAACCTGACCGGCTGCCGCGAAACCTTGTCGGTTGCACAGCCGGCGCTGGCGCCGGCGCGCTTGTTGCTCAGGCAGCTCGCCGTCGCATCAGTCTACAGCTCAGCGTTCATCGTGCCGCTCTTGGTGTTGGCGCCGGCAACGCTGGCGCTCTACGGCAAGCCGTACGATTCGCAGTTGACGGTGTATGGGCTGCTTCTCGGGGTGCAGTGGGCAAACGGCGTCGGTCGTCCAGCGGTGCGGCACGCCGTGGTGGAGTGGAATTCAGGGCGCATCGGCGTCGCGGTCGGGGCCGGCGCCCTGGCGGCCGTGCTCATATGCGCGCTGGGTGTGACTGCCTATGGTGCCCTGGCCGCGGCGGCGGCCTCGCTGGTTGGCGCAGTGATCTTCAATGGGCGGGCGATCGGAATGGCCCTTGCGCGACCTGCGTGAAGCGACAGATCCCTTCGCCGTAACGCCTCGCGCCACGCATCATTCGCACAAAGACGTCAGAGTGACGCAAGCAAGGCGCCTGCAAGCTAACTAGCATTTCCTTCCCAGACCATCTATTTCCCCACCCAAAGAGCAGTCAGTGTGAAGCAAGCGCTACCGGATATAAGGGGCAGTCAGGATGAGTGACATCAAAGAATCGCGATATTGGGCGACCGGATTCAACAGGGCGAAGATCGTCAGGCGTCGTTGCCGGGACAGGGCGCATGTCCTGGCCGTCGAGACCACCTGTACGATAGCAGGATTCATCCTCTTCTTTGGCCCATCACCGCTACTCGCGGCCTCGAAAGATGTCGCTAGCCCCATCGCTGGTGGCGACTGGGTGTATGTCGATCATGACCTCGCGGGAACCCGATACTCCAGTCTAAAGCAGATCACCGCAGCAAACGTATCACGGCTCGTCAAGGCGTGCGAATACGCCTTCCCGGAGAAGGAGCCATCGCAAACCGCGCCGATTGTATCTGCGGGCACGATGTATCTGACGACCGCCCATCACACCGTCGCTATTGATGCTTTTGATTGTCGTGTGGTCTGGTCGAGCACGTGGACGCCGCGCGAGCACGAGCCGACAAACACGCATCGCGGCGCGGCGCTCGCCGACGGAAGAATCATTCGCGGTACCGATGACGGCTTTCTACTGGCGCTCGACGCCAAGGATGGGCACCCGCTTTGGGCCAAGCAGATCGCCGACCCGAAGGAAGGATATTTCATCAGCATGCCGCCTCTGGTTCACGGCGACCTGATCTACATCGGGCCGGCGGGTGCGGAGACGGCCGCACGCGGTTGGGTGGGTGCGTATCGAGTCAAGGATGGCGAGCAAGTGTGGCGTTTCAACATCGTGCCCGGCGATGGCGAACCGGGCGCTGACACATGGGGGACAGATCCAGCCGCTCGCAAACATGGCGGCGGCAATCTCTGGACTCCGATGTCCTTTGACGTGCAGAAGAACCTGCTCTACGTACCCGGCGGAAACGCGGCGCCCGATCTCTTCGATGACGGCCGTCCGGGCGACAATCTATATACAAATTCGCTGATAGCCCTGGATGCCGCGACGGGTCATCTCGTCTGGTACCGTCAATTCATACCTCATGACGTGCACGACTACGATGTCACGCATGTTGCCCCGGTATTCAAGACCACTATCAATGGGTCTACGCGCAATGTGATCGCCAGCACCGGTAAGGACGGAATGCTGCGGCTGCTGGACCGGGATTCGAAGGATCTCATCTATGGCGTTCCGTTCACGAATCGGGAGAATGCAGAAGGTCCCATCACCACGAAGCCGGTGCACGTCTGCCCGGGAGCCCTTGGAGGTCAGGAGTGGAACGGTTCCGCCTACTACGCCAAGCAGAACTTGCTGATTGTTCCTACTACCGATTGGTGTACGGAACTCAGCAAGGATACGACCGCGCCGGATCCGCAGAAGGAACACACTCACGCCTTTTACTTCGGCGGCCAAATGAAGTTCGATCCGTGGTCCGCGGCGCGCGGACGACTCACCGCGTTCGACGCCTCGACGGGTCATGAGAAATGGCGCTACGACGCCGCGAAACCGCTGATAGCCGGCGTCACGGCGACCGCGGGCGATGTGATTTTCACCGGCGAATTGACCGGTGATTTCTTGGCGCTGGACGCCACCACCGGCAAGGTACTGTTACGAAGTGCCTTGGGTGGCCCGGCGGCCGGCGGCGTCGTGACCTACACGGCCCGCAACGTACAGAGCGTCGCGGCCATCTCAGGTCTCGTCGGAATCTACAACTTGATCGCTCCCGATATCGGCGGCGGGAATACCACGGTCTCGGTATTCCGCCTCCCCGGAAACTGAGCCTACCGCGGCCGCACCGTTGGCACCTCCGGAACGGTGTCGCCTACGGCCTGATGAGTGCCTCGAAATGGGCACGGGTCCGTAGCGCAACGCTTTGCGCCCAAAGCATGTTGAGCGGAAGATCCGCTTGATGCGAGAATGGGAGCATGCCGAAGATTCTTTTGTTTCGTGTCGCTCACGATTTAAACGCGAGCCTCATGTCGGAGCTCTCTCGCGCTGGGTACGATGTTGCCACACCGGAAAGCGCGGATGTAAGGACAGTTCTTCAGCAGCAGCCCGATCTGATCCTGCTGCAGACGGATGTACGTACACTCGACTGCTGTGGCCTTCTGACGCAGCTCAAGGGCAATGAGGCCACGGCGCCAGTGAAGATAATGCTTCTCGCTGACGGTGGGCCCTTGGAGCGCAGCCGTGCTCTCGATCTGGGTGCGGATGATGTACTGAGTATTCCTTTTGAACGGGTTGAGCTCTTCGCCCGAATCCGGGCGCAGCTGCGTGAGAAGGCACCAGATGATCGCTTGCGCTTGGAGGTGCTCGACGCCAAGAGGAAAGAACTTGAAGCTGAAGCGGCGCTGGCCGCGATCGTGACGCAAAAGGAGACTGGGAAGAAGCGATGGATTGTACTTGCGGTGGTGGCTGCTTTAGCGGTCATCGGCTCAAGTGTTGCTGTCCGAAACGCGCTGGTCAGCCGCAAATCGAGCGCGAGCCTGGTTATGCAACTGGAGAGTCTGCGCTCACTGATACTCACTCAAGATCAGCTTCTGGAGCGCGCACAAAAGAGCCGCGAAGCGCAGAATCAGGAATTGAGCGCTTCGGTGAGCAAGCAATTGGAAGAGTTGCGGGCAGAGAGTGCAGACCTGCGCAAGCAGATATCTACTTCGAGCGGCGCCTCCCTGGCTGATCTTGACGGCCGGTTGAAGCAAACCGACTCCCGGATCGGAAAACTCGAGACCGATGCGCGAATCGCACAGGAGATCGTCCGGGATTATTCAAACAGCGTTTGTCTGATTTACGTTATCGTAGGATTTCGCGACAAGGAGAGCGGCGCTCGCCTTATGTTTGCCGGTATTGACGCGAGCGGCAATCCGCTCGTCGATAACAAGGGCAATGTCATTTTCACCACTGAGGGCGGCAGCCGGCCCGTTTACCTCCATGTATTTGGAAGCGGCTTTCTGATCGATACCGCCGGTCACATCCTTACCAATCACCACGTACTCCAACCGTGGTGGCACAACGCGCAAGAGGTCCCTGTACCCAGCGACACTTTCGAGCCGACCATCGAGTGGATGTGGGCTTATTTTCCGGGGTACGAAACGGCAATGCCGCTGCACGTACGGAGCTTGAGCGAGGATTTTGACCTTGGGCTGGCCTCAGTCGATCTGCCTCAGAGCCGCCCGCGGCCGGTCGCAATCGATCAGCAAGCCGCAGTTTCCGGCAGCCCGGTCGTCTTGATCGGATACCCCACGGGAGTCGAAGGGATTCTTGCACGTGTCGACGAACCCACGCTCAAGCAGATCGCCCGGACAGCCGGGAACTCCACGGAAGGTCTCGTGCAAGAGCTTGCGCGCAGAAAGTTGATCCGACCGCTGGTGACGCAGGGCCATCTTGGCGTCGTTGGCCCCGATCGGCTGGTTTACGACGCGCAAACAACTCATGGCGGGTCGGGTGGCCCGGTATTCGATGCCAGCGGAAAAGTGATTGGAGTGAACTTCGCCATCCTGTCGGACTTCTCCGGCTCGAACTTCGCGGTGCCCATTTTACGTGCTGCCGGCATGTTGGAAGCGTCAAAGCGGCGGGCTGACGCCGATCTTGGGCAACCGCAATCGGCCCGATAGCCAAACTTCGGGTCCACGCGCATCGCGCATCATTCGCACAAATCACATCAGAAGTGCGCAAGCCCCGGACTTGCTGAACGGATTATGGTTTGACGGGCAGTCGGCTTCCGGACCCCTTTGCCCATTGCGATTGCAAATGAGCGGCGTCGAAGAAGGCAGGTGGGGGTAGAGCCACATGATCACAATTGACGTCAACGGAGCATCCAGGAAAATCGACATCGAGCCTGATACGCCGCTTCTCTGGGTGTTGCGCGACGTGATCGGTTTGACCGGGACAAAATTCGGCTGCGGGATAGCGCAGTGCGGCGCTTGCACGGTGCACATCGACGGTACCGCGATGCGGTCCTGCTCGGTGCCGATCGGCGCTCTCGACGGCGCGGAAATTCTCACCATAGAGGGCCTCTCCTCAGACAACAACCATCCAGTGCAGCGCGCTTGGATTGAGGAGGGCGTTCCCCAATGCGGCTACTGTCAGTCGGGGCAGATCATGGCCGTGGTTGCGTTTTTGAAGAACTTTCCCAAGCCGACGGATGCCGACATTGACGGCAATATCACCAATATTTGCCGTTGCGGCACGTATGAAGGTCTGCGCCGCGCCATTCATCGCGCCGCGGGCGTGGTAAAGGCCTGAAGAGCTCGCAATGGACGCAACCCTCAGCCGTCGAGATTTTATTTTCGCGGCCGCCACCGCCGCTGGTGGCTTGTTGGTCGGCATTGGCGCCGCTCCGAGCAGCGCTCGCGCCGCGGCCATCTCGGAGCGACCCTGGAATGACGACGACTACGCGCCGCACGAAATTGACGCCTGGATAGCCATCGATCCGGATGATTCGATCTTAATCCGCTATCAACGTTCGGAGATGGGGCAGGGCAGCATGACGGCGCTGCCAATGATGATTACCGAAGAGCTGCAATGCGACTGGTCGAAGGTGCGGATCGCGTATGCCTCGCCGAACCGCAGCGTCCGAGAGCACAGGGTCTACGGCAACATGTACTCGCATGGCAGCATGTCTGTTCGTGAGTCGCAAAAGATGGTGCAGCAGGTGGGCGCCAGCGCCCGTGAGCGGATCATTGCCGCGGCCGCGGCGCGCTGGCACGTTCCGGCGTCAGAATGCGCGGCGGCGCAGAGCGTGGTGACTCATCTGCCTTCAAGGCGCACGCTGCGATACGGGGAACTCGCCGCGCAGGCCGCGAAGGTCAAGCTCGCCACAGAGCCCGCAATCAAAACGCCTGCTCAGTTCACGTTTCTTCCTCGACGAATTCCGCGCCTCGACCTGGCGCACAAGACGAACGGATCGGCCAAGTTCGGGATCGATGCACAGGTTCCAGGTATGGTTTTTGCCTCCATCAACGCGTGTCCTGTGCGTGGGGGCAAGCTCAAGAGCGTCGACGAGTCGGTGCTTTCGGGCATGCCGGGCATCGTCGGAGTTGTCAAACTCGAGGATGCAGTGGCGGTTGTCGCGACCGACACCTTCTGGCGAGCCAAACGGGCGTTGTCCCGTCTTCGGCCCGAATGGGATGTCGGCGCCGCAGGGCATGTCGATAGCGAGCAACTTTCGAAGGAATTCCGCGCGGCGTTGACGGATCGCATGGTGGTAGCGCGCAACGACGGCAACGTCGATAAGGCGATGTTGGGCGCTCCCAAGACGTTAGAGGCAATTTACGAGACACCGTATCTGTCGCACTCGCCATTGGAGCCGCTGAACGCGACCGTAAATTTGCAGCCCAACCGGCTGGACGTTTGGGTAGGAACGCAGGACGCGGAGGCGGCGCTCGGCGCGGCTGCAAGCGCGTCCGGCCTCAAACCGGAGCAAGTCTACATCCACAACGCGTTCCTTGGCGGAGGCTTCGGCCGCCGCGATGCAAGCGATGAAATCGTGCAAGCCATCGCCATCGCGAAGGTCGTCAACCGTCCAGTCAAGCTGATCTGGACGCGGGAGGAGGACACCCGGCAGGACAGGTTTCGTCCGCATGCGGTGGTCGGTTTCAAGGCCGTGACCGGTCCCGACGGAATGCCGACCGCGTGGTCGATGCGTGTCGTAACCTCGTCGATCTTCAAGTCGTACGGCATTCCGTTTCCGCCCGACAAAGCTGAGCCGCCAGCCGTCGATGGCCTGGTGAGTAACGGCTACAGGGTGCCGAACATGCGCGTGGAATTGCACCTCAGGAACACTCACCTGCCGGTGTGGTTCTATCGTGCGCCCGGCGGCAATCAGAATGTCTTCGCCATAGAAAGTTTCCTGGACGAAATCGCGTCGGCGAGCGGTATCGATCCCTATCAAATGCGGCGCAAGCTTCTCGAGGGCAAGCCGGACTGGCTCAAGGTGTTGGATACCGCCGCCGAGAAGGGCGACTGGGGCAAGCCGCTGCCAAAAGGCAGTGGGCGCGGCATCGCCATTTGCAATTTTACGGACAGCCTCTGCGCACAGGTCGCCGAAATTACAGTCAAGCCGAACGGCGAAGTGAAGGTCAATCGGGTCACCGTCGCAATCGATACCCGTCACATGGTCAATCCGCAAAGCATCGCCGAGCAGGCTGAGGGCTCCGTGATCTTTGGTTTGAGTGCCGCATTGTACGGCAAGATCACAATCAAGGATGGTGCCGCGGTACAAGGCAATTTCGACACTTTTCGCATGGTGCGTCTTGCGGAAGCACCGAGGATCGACGTGCATCTGGTACCGAGCGGCGGAGACGTCTGGGGCGGCGCGGGCGAGCCTGCCGTCCCGCCCCTCGCCCCGGCTGTGACGAATGCGATCTTCGCCGCAACGGGCAAGCGCATTCGTACGTTGCCGATTGTGGATACCGATCTCAGCGTGGAGCGGCACTGGGCCAGGGGTTGAGAGACGTGACGATTGTTTCAAGGGCGGTTGTTTGCGGGCTGATTTTGCTGTGCGCAAGCGGGATATCGCGAGCCGCCGAAAGCGTCAGTCCCCCAGAGAGCGGCCCCGAATACTTGGCGCGGGCCGCCGACTGCGTCGCATGTCACTCGATTCCCGGCGGCAAGGCATTCGCCGGTGGCCTCAAAATGGGCACGCCGCTCGGCGCCATTTACTCGACCAACATCACGCCGGATTCCGAGACCGGCATCGGCGGATACAGTCTTGCCGATTTTGATCGCGCCGTGCGGCAGGGCGTTGCCAAGGACGGCCACCGGCTCTATCCAGCGATGCCTTATCCGTCCTACGTCAAGCTTACCGACGCGGACGTGGCGGCGCTCTACCGCTTTTTCATGAAACAAGTGCCCGTCGTCCGCCTGGCGAATTCAAAGAATGAGATTCCGGCAGTACTCAGTATCCGCTGGCCGCTCGCGATCTGGGATGCTTCCTTCGCCCCGCGCGGCAGCTATGTCGCTAAGCCTGGCCACGATGCGGCGTGGAATCGCGGCGCGTATCTGGTCCAAGGCCTCGGCCATTGCGGTGCCTGCCACACCCCGCGCGGCATCGGTATGCAGGAAAAAGCGCTCGACGACAGCAGCCCTGATTATCTCGCCGGAACGGAACTCGACGCTTGGTACGCGCCGAGCCTGCGCGGCGACATGCGGACCGGTCTCGGTACATGGTCGGAGAAGGACATCGGCGACTTTCTCAAGCAAGGCCACAACCGAGTCGGTACCGCGTTTGGATCGATGATTGATGTCATCAATAACTCCACGTCTTACTTGTCGGACAACGATATCAACGCCATCGCAAAGTATTTGAAATCTCTGCCGGCGACTTCCACGCAGCAGGCTGTGGCCTACAACACCGGGACGGCGGTGGCGCTGCGCAACAGGCCTGCAATGCAACCTGGCAGCGCTATCTACATCGGCGCGTGCGCGAGCTGCCATGGGTTCGATGCCAAGGGCTTCCCCCCGTATTTGCCGGCCCTCGCCAGCAATCCGATCGTGCTTGACGACAACCCAGCTTCGCTCATCAATGTGGTGCTGAACGGCTCGAGCCCACTCGTCGTCAAGGGTACGCCCGACGCCTATCGCATGCCGCAGTTCCGGCAGCAGTCGTCAGACCAAGACATCGCCGACGTTATCACCTTCTTCCGCAATGGCTGGGGCAACCAGGCGCCGGCGGTCACTGCTGCGCAAGTCGCCAAACTACGCAAGACGACCGATCCAACCAGCGATCAGGTCATCATCCTGAAGATGCGTTGACGGCTACTGGCGGCAACCTTTTCGCCCGTCGAGGCTCAGCGGGCCCGCGCCATTGGCCACCCCACCGACGCCGCCGTGTCGCCCCACCCGCGAATGACGATTGAATGGTTGCTTGTTGCTTGCCGCCGATGCTGAGGAGGCTGATCGAGACTCGCATTTTCTTTCCTCGGCTCGGCCACTTCTTGTTTGAGGCGCTCCATGAACCAACGCCCGGCCAGACCCGGGGGGCTGTCGGTCCGATACATGGCCGACATCGCTATCACGAAGCCATCGGAAGGAGCGTCCTCGAGCCTGATCTCAACGAGCGCGCCGCTTGCCAGGTCTGCCTCGATCACGTGCAGTGGTAAGGCGCCATACCCCAGCCCTGCGCGTAAAAACGCAAGCTTGGCTCCAAGGTGTGATAGACGCCAAAATCTCGTGGACCGTATCGCGGATCCTCGGTCTGGGCAGACATGCGCAGGGTCTATGTGTATAAGCTGGATGTACTCCGCGAGCACGGTTGCAGGAATGGGCGCGCGGTAACTCGCGAGCGGGTGCTGCGGCGAAACGATCGTAGGAACGCTGACGGTCAGCAGCGGTTCGCGGGTAATGTTCGGCGGCACGCGAGACCAAGAGCCCACCAGGCCGACAACACAGCGCCTGTCGAGCACGGGCTCGACCACCGCGCTCGATTCGACCTCGAATTTCAACAGCGTCGAAGGGAATTCTTGTTGGAAGGCGGCGACGGCATCAGCCAGCGGCGCTGACGGAAACATCACGTCGACGGCCACGCTCAATTCCGGTTCAAGTCCGCCGGCCAAGTTTTTTGCGCGGGCCTTGAGGACGTCCACGTCGCCCGCCACCGCGCGTGCATCGGCGAGCAGTGCGCGACCCTGATTCGTCAGAACCGGCAAGCGGGTGCTGCGATCGAACAGCTTCACCCCGAGTTGCCCTTCCAGATTCGCCAGGGTCTGGCTCACCACGGACTGCGCACGCCCCAGGCGGCGGCCAGCCGCCGAGAAGCTTTTCTCATCCGCTACCGCGATGAAGGTGCGGAGTTGATCGAGTGAAACGCCGTCTAGCATGGTAGCCTCCAACGAATCTGATCAAGCCGGGGTGAGAACCGAACGGCCATTGCCTTCTATCGCTTGAGGTGGAGACGCTCATGCCATCCCCGCTCTTGCGGGAAATAGCGAGGCGTCGCCTGCTCGCTCCGCTTGACAGGCACTGCCAGCAGGTAGCGCTCGCCGAGCCACGACACCGCCTTACGCAGCGCGGCGCTGTAATCGTCCACCGGGAGCCGTGAGGGTTCTTTCGTCATGAGTTTCATAGTCCACTCCGTGCTATGTGAGAGAGCTCAGCCGCTATTTTTTCGCAGCGAGCTTCTGGAGTTCGGGCGTGTACCACAACATTGAAAAAGGCTTTGCACGCGACTGAGTGTGCTCTGGGCCGGAGCAGCTTTAAAGCCCCTTTACGGCTATCGCGTATCACCACTTTCGGACTGTTATTAATCGGCAAACATTACGCAGATTCCAGAACTGCGACCCCCTGCCATAAGATATTCGTTCGTGTCATCCATTTCGCTATCGCGGCTATGGCCTTTGGCTGGAGCAACGTCGCCCTCAATCCCGAGCAGGGATATGCTGGAAGGCAATGGTCACTGCCTACGGACGCGGTGGTTTGTTGCAATTAGTATCCGTTGAAGCCAACTCGCACGTGGGTAATCTCGTACGAGGCCGCGTGTTCATTGCGAGGGTTACGGGCAAGACGCAAGTCGCCCCGCGTGCTGTTATGAGCTCTTTTTTGAGATAGCGAGTTCACTCTCGTGCGGCGCGTCGCCGCGCGACTAGGTTCTTCGTCGACGGATTGAGGTGGCCCAAGCAATGATGCTAACGACGGCCGAGCCCTTTTGCTCCATCGCGATGAGCTGCGGCATGTGCGATCAGCGGCACCTCACGCGCTCATTCCGTCGCATCGTCGGCGAGACACCCACAATGTGGCGCCACACTCGGCGAGAGTCGCTGGCCCACAGCGGCAATCTTGCACAGGCGCTCAGTTGGCGTGGTCCCGAATCGCATTCCAATCGACGCGCTGGATCTCACTCGCCAAATACCTGAACCACGTTGATGCATAAGCACATCGCAACCCTATTGATCTCCTTAAATCCGGATGCTCTCTTGGTACTCGATGGAATTGCCCTAACCTGACCGCCAACCACCGCCCAGACACTGATAGAGCGTCACCAGGGCGTTCAGGCGGTCGACACGGGCGCGCACGAGGGCCAGCTGAACGGCCAATAGCCCGCGTTGCGCATCGAGCTGGTCAAGGTACGGCGAATAGCCTTCGCGATAGCGGTTGGTGGCTAGCGTCAATGCACGAGCCAGAGAATCCCTCTGTGCGACCAGCGCTTGCTCCTGCTCTTCGTCGCGCTTGACCGCCTGCAGTGCGTCCTCGACTTCCTTGAACGCAGTAAGCGCCGTCTTGCGGTAGGTGAAAGCCGCCTGATCACGCCTCGCGATCGCCGCGTCCTGCCCAGCTTCCAACCGCCCTGCCGAGAAGATCGGCGCCAGGATGCTGCCGCCAAGCGACCAGACTCCGAGCGGGCTGCCTTGCACGAGGTTTGAGCCGACAAATCCGCCAGTCGCGCTGAGCTGTATGTCGGGCATGAACGCCGCTCGGGCCGCGTCGAGCGCGTGGTCAGTCGCCGCTAGCTGGCGTTCAGCCTCGGCGATGTCGGGACGCGCGCGGAGGAGTGACGCCGGCAACGACAGCGGCACTTCCGGCGCGACCAGTTGGTCTAGTTCGCCACCCCGTTCGATGTCGCGGGGGTTGGACCCCAGCAACAAGCTGACGCCATCTTCTTGACGGGCGATGGCCAGTTTCGTCGCTGGGATCTGTTGTTCTGTGGCGTGATAGGCCGCTTCCGCCTGTGCGAGATCGAGTCGCGTTCCGTACCCAGTTTCCGCGCGTCGATTGGCGACCCTCAGTTCGTCCGCCCGCGCTTGCAAGGTGTCGCGGAGAACAAGGAGTTGGGCGTCCAGACCACGCAGCGTGATGTAGCCGTTCGCCGCCGCCGCCACGATCGCCAACCGAACATTATCGCGGGCCGCCTCGGTGGCCAGCAGGGATGCCTTCGCCGACGCCGTCGTTGCCGCGAGGCGGCCGAACAGATCCACGTCATAGGCGATGGCGACGTCGGCTTCGCCGGTGGTTTGCTTTTCTAGGACGCCGAACCCTGGATTGACGTCTTGGTCGCGGCCGCCCGCCAGTGTTGCCCCGACGTCGGGCAGGCCTTGGGCGCGGGCGAGACGATATTCGGCGCGCGCGGCCGCGACGCGGGTCGCGGCGATCGCGATGTCGGTGTTGTTGGCTAAGGCGGTTTCAACGATGGCGCTAAGCGCGGGGTCGTTGAAGTTGCGCCACCACGCGGCCGTGACCTCACCTGAACTTGCCACGCCGCCCCGCCAGCCGGCGGGCGGCGTGACGAGCGCCTCCGACCGCAATTGCGCCTTGGGCGCGGCGCAACCTGCGAGCAGCAGAATGGCGAACAGACGGACCGCTTGTTTCATTGCGCGCGCCCGACATCGACGCGAGCGGTCACCGACATCCCCGGCCGCAGCCGCGCGAGCATCGCCTGGCCGGGATCGATGGAGAGACGCACGCCGATCCGCTGCGGCACCTTCACGAAGTTCCCGGTGGCATTGTCCGGCTTGAGTACCGAAAACTCTGAGCCGGCGGCGGGCGAAAGCTGCTCCACGTGGCCATGAAACTGCGCGCCGCCAAGGGCGTCGACCCGGAAGGTCGCCGCAGCACCGGGCTGCAAGTAGGCCGTCTGGGCCTCCTTGTAGTTGGCGATCACCCAACGTTCGCCAGGAACGAGCGACAACAACTGGGTGCCGTTTGTGACGTACTGGCCCAACCGTACGCCGACCTCGCCCACCTGACCGGCCTCGGGTGCGCGAATCACTGAGTGGTCCAGGTCGATCTGCGCCGCGTTGAGGGCGGCCTGCGCAGCGGCTACTTGAGCGACGAGCCCGTTTCGGCCAACCTCGACCGCGCGGATAGTCTGGCGAGCCACTTCGGTCTGAGCAATGGCCTGCGCCAGCGCCGCGCGGGTCTGGTCCCGCTCGCGCACCGAAACCGAGCCGTCTTTCACCAGCGCGTCCGCCCGCACCATATCCGCTTTGGCGCGGGCGAGCGTCGCGTTGTCGCCTAGCAGGTTGGCGGCGCCTGTGGCGCTCGCCTGGTAGCTGTTTGCCAAGGCCGCATTGGCGGCCTGCAGGGCGGCGCGCGCCTGGTCGACCTTGGCGCGGTAGCTGCTGTCATCGATCCGAGCGAGCACTTCCCCCGGTTTGACGTCGGCGTAGTCGCCCACGGACACCTGGACCACGTAACCGCTGACCTGCGGTGCGATCACGGTAGTCCGACCGCGCACGTAGGCGTCGTCGGTGACCTCCACGCCGCCGACGAAAGGCCAGAGGTTGAAGGTGTAGAGAACCCCTACGGCGGCGGCCAATGCCAGTACCGCGATCATGACGAGGGCGCCGATGCGAAGCGGCGGCGGGCTCCAGTGATGGACCTCCGGCTGGGCGGCTGGGGCGGTCGCGGTCATGCAGGGACTCCGGCTCGGGCACGACGCCGTTCGCGCCATGCGGTCCAGGTGATGCGGTAGATCAGGAAGACAGCCGTCAGTAGCGCCAAGGCGGCTACCAGGCGGAAGACATCGTTGAAGGCCAGAATGTTGGCCTCGGCGCTCAGCCTTTGGCCGAGCAGAGCCACGCCTTCCGCGCTGCGTAGGGCCGGGTCTGGTAGCGCGCCCGCCACGGCGCCGGCGCCGCTCTGCAGACGTTGAACGACTTGTGGATCCGCAAGAGAGACGTGCTCCGCGAGGTAGGCAGCGTGGCGGCGCGCCTGGCTGAACTCATAGCTTCCAAGCAAGGCTGAGCCTGCCAGCGCGCCGACATTCTGGGTGGAAGCGAATAGGACGACGAAGCTGACGAAATGGTCGGCGCCCTTGGGCATCATCTTGAAGAAAAAGTAGAGCAGGGCCGGGCCGATGAATAGCGTGGTCCCAAAACCGATCAGGGCCTGGCTGAGATAGATCTGCGGTGGTCGGGTGAGGTTGTTGGCGCCGCTGTCGATAAAGGCGCCCAGGGCGATGACTAGCGCGGCAACCACGACCTGCATCCCCAGCCTTTCCTTAGAATAGGTCAGGCATGCGGCGATCATGCCCGCCACGATCGCGAGCGCGACAATGACGAAGAGCACGTGCAATTGGTCGTTAGTGAGGCCGCCGCTGGTGAGCAACCCGACCGAGCCGTAGGTCTGCTCGGCCAGCGCGATCCTCACCAGGGTTGCCACGCCAGCGATGCGCAGCATTTCGCCCGTGGTGAGCCAGTCCAGCCACAGTAGCGGCCGCGCGCGCCGGCTTTCGATGATAAAGGCGCCGGCGAAGAGGGGGATGCAGCCCAACAGCATCCAACCCAGGAATGGGGCGTCCGTCCACCAATAGAGTCGACCGAGCCCGAGCACGCCGCAGAGCAGCAGCATAGCGGGCACCGCGAGTCCGATCGTGAGGAAGTCAGGCGACTCGAACGCCTTGCTCCGCTCACTCGGCGGAAGCGGCGTCAGTCTGATCAAGGCGAGGAGGAACAGGCAAAGGGTCGGCTCGATGAGGTGCAGTCCACGCCCGTTGTCCATCGTCAACACGTCTAAGGGCACGAGGCGTGCGAGCGGCGCCCCAATCTGCGCCATGCTGATGGCCGAGATCGACCCCCAGATCCGGTGTTTCGCGGGAAACGCCTGCAGCAAGTAGAAGGTGCTGAGCGCGATCAGGCTCGCTGCGGTCAGGCCGTTTGAAGTGCGCGTGGCTGCGGCCGTTACGAAGCCGTGCCAGATGAGCTGGGTCAGGCCCACAACGCAGTTCACCAGCAGAACGAAGGCCGTTACCGCAGGGAAGCCGAATTGGATGCGGGCCTTGGCGAGCGTGAGATTGGCCGTGGCCATGATCGCCACGAAGATCGCGGGCAGCCAACTAACCTCTGTGATATCCAATCCGAGCGGCCCGGGAAGGCTGGGTACGTTCACGGTGATCAGCGAATTAGGGAACGTGGACGCGATCCCTATGATTACCCCGGTGACGCCATATTTGATCCGGCGTCCCGGGGGCAGCGCGGGGAGGAAGGGGCCTCCGGGCACCATCGGGCGTTCGTTTGGCGCAAACTCGTATTCGCTAACCGGCCCGTCTATCACGAAGACCTCCGCAATTCCGCTGAGGCTGTCCGCTCTTGACGGATGATCAAGACAACCGCGACCTCGCCCCAGAACGGGAGATCACGCGCGCGCTTCATCGTGCATTGCGATTATTTGCGCCCGGAGCTAAGCAATTGCTGCTCCCATGCGAATGCGACACCCGAGGCGCCGCCGTGAGCAACGGTGATCTCGGCGATAGCCGGGACCGTCGCTTCGCGTGCCCAGTCGCGCTGCCACTCGCTCATGACCCCAACCCAGGTGGTCGGCACGGCCCCGGCCTGCACCATCCGCAGAACCGCCATATCGTGCGCCTCTCGCGAAACACCGCCGGACGCGTCGGTGACGAAAAAGACCTCGTAGCCGTCGGCCAGGCTATGGATCACCGGATACGCGAGGCAGATTTCTGTCCACAGCGCTGCAATGACGAGCTGCTTCCGCCCGGTCTTCTTCACCGCCTCGACGACACGCGGGTCTTCCCATGAATTGAGGGAGGTCCGATTGATCGGCTTCTGCGTGGGAAAGACATCCTGGATGCCCTTGAGGATGTACCCACCCCGTTCCTCGGTGACGGTGGTCAATATTGTAGGGACTTTGAACGCCTTCGCCGCCTTGGCGAGTCCCGCCACGTTGTTGATGATCAGCATCGGATCGTGGCTGTGCAGATTGGAAAATTGAAACGGCTGGTGATCAATCAGCAGAAGTACGCTGCGCTCCGGCGTAAGCAGCGCGTCTAGTCCAGTCTTGGCGGTCATTGGCATTCCCCTCTAGAGTTCAGTTTTCAATACGACACTTGAGCAATTGATCAGCAATTGTTCGCCGAGAAGCGCGCCTGGCGTCTTCCTTCATGATCTTTCCTGAATCATCCATGCGCGGATGTTATGTGCGCTGTCGTTATTTCGGAAGTCGGCTAACCCTCGTGACGCATCGTTCGCACAAACGCATCAGAATGGCGCAAGCAAGAGCGACCATCTCGCGTCTAGTATTTTGAGCGAATACATCGGTTGAAGGGACTGCATGAGATCGTCGCGTGTGCACGTTCGCTGTTCCTCTTTCTGAGACACAGCTTGGCGAGTCGTGAGGCTAGCGTGTCAGGCGCAGAGGCTAGCGTGTCAGGCGCAGAGGCTAACTCAGACGTGGCGGCGCTCGTAGAAAAGTTAGAGTTCGCGCCAATCATTCTGGGACGACTTGCGGAAGGCGGTCTTCTCCAGCAATACGGGGGACCGCTCGCAAGCAAGAACCTGATCAAGGTTGGATGACGAGAAATCCACATCACACGTTCGCAAAGGAGCGAGGAACATGCCCAAACAATCAGGCCGATCGGTAGCCGTCACAGGTGCTGGGAGCGGACTCGGCCGCGATATAGCGCTGCAGCTCGCCGCCAAAGGATACGTCGTTTTCGGGACCGCCTTCGCCCCCGCCGAAATCCAAGATCTCAAGCAGGCATCTGGCGGAAGGGTGACCTTGGCGGTTTGCGATCTGACCAAACCGGACGTTGTGAAAGCTTGGGCAAGCGGAGTGTCCGCATCGCTGGGCGATAGCGGCCTGGATCTGTTAATCAACAACGCCGGTATCTTGACCCCCGGGCCGATCGAGGTGTTGCCGCTCGACGCTATTCGCCGCGAGTTCGATGTCAACGTGTTCGGTGCCCTGTCGGTCATCAATTCGTTTCTGCCGGCGCTGCGCAAAGCACGCGGACGAATTGTGCAGGTCAGCACTTGGACAGCCAGTGTGCCGCTGCCGTTCAACGGACCTTCGGGCGCTTCGAAGGCTGCCATGGAAGTGTTTTCGGCCGTATATCGCGCGGAGCTCAAGGCGTTTGGCGTCGATGTGGTTGTGGCGGCTGCCGGCAACATGCGGACCGGCGGTCCAGCGAAGACCGCCGCCGCTCTTGAGCACATGGCTAGCGCCATGACGCAGGATCAACGCGCGCTGTACGGCAAGGCATTCGACACGTTCGCGACCAAGCTCAACAGCATGCAGGGCAGCGGCTTGGATGCCGCCTCAGCCGCCAAGCGCGTTATAGAGTTGGCCGAGCAGGTTCCCGCGCCAAGTCGTGGTGCGGTCGGTGCTGATGCCGATGAGATGCTCAGGGCCGCTCGAGAAAAATCCGACGCGGAACTTGATTCGTTGCGGCTTGAGGTCGTTGGCCTCTCTACTGGCCGCTGAGCTGTCATTGAAATCTGACCACCGTCTAGACATCACGGGCGCTAAGAGTTCGAACGACTGGTAAAGAAACATGGAGAAATGAAATGAGATTCAATGCCATCCTTCGCAGAAGCTTCACCGCTGTCATCTTGGCGGCTGGCGCCAGCCTGCTCGCGGTGCCGCCGGCTGCCCATGCTCAGACCGCAAAAGCAAAAGCCGATCTGGTGCTGGTCGACTCACACGATCAAAAGGCCATCCGCAACGTCAACAACGTTCTCACCCTCTATCAAATGATGATCAATGAGAGCAAGGCGGAGAAGGGAACCGCTAATTTCCTTGTTCCTGGATATATCCAGCACAACCCGTTGATCGCAGATGGTTCCGCGGCACTGGGGAAATACTTTGCGGGCGTGAAGTCGGCGCATCCGACTGCTCACGTTATCGTGCACAAGATTATCGGCGTTGGCGATTACGTGTTCGCCCACGTTAACTTTGTCAACCTACTGTCGGATGACCCCAACGACGCCGGAGTCGCGGGCGTCGATATCTACAAGATGAATGTCGACGGAAAAGCCACTGAACATTGGGACACGTTGCAGCTGGTTGGTGACCCGAAAAATTCGGCGCCCTGGGTCGGCCCGAACATCCCGCGTGCCAACCAGAACGGCATGTTCTAAAGGCGCAGGCGCGGAGCCAATCTCGCCATGTCGACCGTTAAAGCGCAAAAATTTAGTAGTTGTAAGGAAAACTATCATGACAGTAACTGGAAAATTGACTCGTCGAGACCTGGCTCAAACGATGCCAGTTCATGCCGACCCATTGCGCTTCGAGAGTGCGTACTTCAGGAATGTGAATCAGGTGACCTTCAGCTATCGAACGCGTACTGACGCGGCCGCGAAAGTCCTACCCTCTGCCTTGGAGATCGAAGAGAACCCCAAGGTGTCGGTCATGTTTCTCAACTATGGTTTTAGCAGCGTCGGCCCATTTCGGGAATACATTCATATTGTTCATGCAAGCTTTCGCGGCGAGGAGAGGGGGTTCGTCCCGCATATCTTCATCTCCAACGAGCGTGGAATGATCGCGGGACGCGAGCGCGAGGGATATCCTAAATTGCTCGGGGAGATCGAGTTCGACATGAACGAGGCCAATGTTTACGGGCTGATCCCGGCGCGGCTGTCTCGTCCCGCCGGCGTCACCTTGGCCCAAGGCATCTTTCGGCCGAGTCAGCGAATTGGCGACATCACCGCAGAAAAGCCGACCTTGATCAAGGCCATCGCCCTCCGAGTGATCGGATCGGCGGTTCCGCGCGGTCCGCTTTCCGTCTGTGAGCTCGTGCCATCGGGGCTGGAGTTCGTCTCGGGCGAGATCTGGTCTGGAGACGGAACGCTGAGTTTTCCCGGCGCTTCGGCGTTCTCCGCCGTCCACGAACTTCCGATTGTCGGTGAAGTCGAGGCAGTGGCGTTCTACAACTCTGCATTCAGGCTACATCGACCCGTCGAGACGTTTCAGCTCACGGTCTGACGCGCGAGTGGCGGATCGCGGCGACTGATCAGAGCTTCATTAGTTCTAATTAGACAACCCCAGCCCAACCTTTAGCCTTCAGCGTGCGGCAACGCTATCAGCGGACATAGGGCTAGAGGTTCTGATTCAAACAAGGGGGGACACAATGAGGCACTCGCTTGGATTGTGGGTAATGGCCGTTGGGGCATGCTGCCTTGTCGTCGGCGAGCGGGTGCACGCAGCCGCCGAAGGAGCTGCGGACTCCGGCCAGACGAAGCTGGAAGAGATCGTCGTCACGGCAAATAAACGAGCTGAAAACATTCAGAACGTGCCGATCTCGATTGACGTCGTGCGCGCCGACGAGCTTGCGGCTGCCGGCGCGAACAACACGCTGGACCTGGCCGACAAGATCGCCGGACTGCAATTCAGCGCCAGCCAGAACGGCATCAATGTCCACCTGCGCGGCATTGGCATTTCGACGATTCCACCGGGCAATGAAAACTCGGTATCGACCTATGTGGACGGTGTCTACATCGCGAACTTGAGCGGCGGCCTTCTCCAGCTCAGCGACATTGAGCAGGTCGAAGTCGACAAAGGACCGCAAGGCACGCTGTTTGGCCGCAATTCAACCGGTGGCGTCCTGAACATCACCACCCTGACGCCCGACCACAAATTCGGCGGTTCGGTGCTGGCGGGCTATGGCAATTACGACACCGCCACTGTCGATGGTTACGTCACAGGAGGGCTTGGGCCGATTTTGGCCGCCGATTTCGCCGCGCACTACGACCACCAGGGCAGCGGCTACGGCACGAACCTCTTCAACGGTCAGGACGTGCAGCAGACAGAGAACCTGGCCGCGCGCACCAAGTGGTTGTTGACCCCCACGGACGCGGACAAATTCACCCTGGCCGTGGACTTCGAGAGAATCCGCTCGACCGAACTCGATGCCTTCCAGCCGCCGGCCGATCATCCGACTAATTGGGGACCTGGGGCTCCGGCACCGAGGGGCACCCCGTACACCTTTAGTGGCGGCCCCTGGGATATCAATGTCGTCGCCTCACCGGCCTATGACAACAAACAGGGCGGCGCCAGTCTCACCGGAGAACATTCCTTCCACTTCGCCCGGCTGACCAGCATCTCGGCATACCGGGACGCAGAGAAGTATTCCGCGTGGTCGGTCGAGCCGATTCCAACTCCCGCGGAGTTGGCCCAGTGGACGGTGCTCGACCACCAGTTCACGCAAGAGCTACAACTCAGCTCGCTGGAAAGCAGCCCGATCAAATGGGTCGGCGGATTCTTCTACATGGACGCCGCCACGGCCATCGATCCGTTGTCGGTCGAAGGTTCCGTGGTACCGGGGCCCGCACTGAGCAGCCTGCAATTTCATTCCCGGGAGACGACGCGCTCCGAGGCGGCCTTTGGACAAACGACGATTCCACTATCTTTCGTGGACCAGACGAATTTCACGGCGGGTCTGCGCTACACCAACGAAAAGCGCGCAGTCGAGGGCTTCGAGCTCTTCAACTTTGTACCACCTGCACCGAGTCAGACCCGTAGTGTCGTCTCCGCGGACCAGACGTTCCACAAGCTGACTTGGCGCTTTGCCCTGGACCATCGCTTCACGGACGCGCTCATGGGCTACATTTCATACAACCGAGGGTTCAAAAGCGGCGTTTTCGGAACCATTCCGGCGACGCCCATCCCAGTCAAGCCTGAGGTGCTGGATGCCTACGAACTGGGGCTGAAGTCGGATCTGCTGAATGATCACCTGCGGGTCAATGTGTCCGGGTTCTACTACAAATACTCCCAGATCCAAGTATCGGTATCCAACCGAACCTCCGTCGTGCTCGAAAACGGCGCCGGCGCCAAGATCTATGGCGCCGATCTCGACGTTCAGGCGAAATTTGGGAACCTGCGAATCACTGCCGGCGGTGAAGCGCTGCACGATTATTTCACTTCCTTCCCGGGCGCGATCTTCTTCGTGCCCTTGTCGGCGGCAGCGGGCGGCGGCAACAAGTTGGTGGTTGCAGATGCGGCTGGCAAGAAGCTGCCGAATACGCCGAACTATGCCTTCAATCTCGGGCTTGAATACACCGTGCCGACAACCTTTGGCGATGTGATCCTTGCGACGAACTACGCTTATATGGGCATTTGGTACCAGGGCCCCGACAACATTCTGAGTTCGCCACCGTCCAACCGGCTGAACGCACAGCTCGCCTGGGCCGTGCCCAATGGCAAGACCCGGCTCACCTTCTGGGGACGAAATCTCACCAACGAGGCGGTGCCCATGTTCCTTCAGGCGGCGAGCAACGCGGGCGGCTACAGCGAGTTGGTCAATCAACCGCCACGCACCTTCGGCTTCACCGTCCGGCAGAGCTTCTGAAACGCAGACGCGAGGAGAAAGGCACGAGGATGACGGAGCTCTTTGATCTGATCGCACGCGGGGGCGTCATCGTGGATGGATCCGGGGCAATTGCCGCCGAGGGTGATGTCGCCGTTCGGGGCGGCCGCATTGTCGCCGTGGGCACTGTCGCAGGTCGAGGAAGAGAGGAGATCGACGCTCGCGGGCATATCGTGACGCCAGGCTTCGTCGACATACATACTCACTACGACGGGCAAATAACATGGGAGAACACGCTTGCCCCCTCCTCGGGTCACGGGGTCACCACGGTCATAATGGGCAATTGCGGCGTAGGCTTCGCGCCGGTTCGGGCGGCCGACCGCGAAATAGCCATGGCGCTCATGGAAGGGGTGGAGGAGATCCCGGGTGTCGTCATGGCGGCGGGCGTGCCGTTCAATTGGGAGAGCTTTCCTGAGTATCTCGAGGTCATCGCGAGCCGCCACTGTGACATCGACTTCGCAGCCCAATTGCCGCACTCGCCTTTGAGGGTGTACGTCATGGGTGAGCGCGGCGCGAATCGCGAGCCCCCAACGGATCTGGACCTCGCCGAGATGCGGCGCCTCACGACCGAGGCCATCCAAGCAGGCGCGCTGGGTGTTTCAACTTCTCGCAACGTTTCGCACCGTTACCCGGATGGACGTCCGACTCCCTCGACCAACAGCGAGGAGGACGAGCTGCTGGCTCTGGCGGGTGGATTACGCGATGCGAACAATGGCGTCTTCCAACTCAATCCAAGCACCACGACCCCGGCCGCGGAGGAATTCGCACTTATCCGGCGACTGGCGGCTGCCTCGGGCCGGCCGGTGTCCTTCGCTCTGGTCACCAGCGAGGAGTTCATGCAAGGTTGGCGGATCATGCTGGACGGGGTGACCGCCGCGGCGGCCGCAGGCGTGCCCATTCGAGCACAGATGATGCCGCGGCCGATTGGAATGCTGTTTGGTCTTGACCTGACTTACCATCCCTTCTCGCTCAATCCCAGCTATCGTCGCGTCGCCAACCTACCGCTTGCCGAGAAAGTGGCCGCGCTACGTGACCCGGAGCTGCGTCGCCTCCTGCTCAAGGAGAAACCGCAGGACAACAGCCCCTTTGCCGAGTGGATCGTCAGCCAGAGTCACAAGCTGTACCGCCTTGGGGATCCTCCGAATTACTCGCCGCCGCCTGAAGACAGCATCGAGAGTGTGGCTTCGAGACTCGGACGAGCGCAGCGCGAGGTCATCTATGACTGGCTGCTCGAGGATGATGGTCGCGCGATCCTCTACCATCCGCTCGGCAATGACAGCGCCAGCGAGCTGATCGGCAAGCCCGGCACGCTGATCGCCCTTGGCGACGGCGGTGCCCACTACGGCTCCGTGTGCGACGCGACCTATACAACTTACTTTCTGCTCAACTATGTATGCAAGAAGACTTCGGGTCTCCGTCTTCCGATTGAGCAGGCCATCCGAATGTTGACTCGCGACCCGGCCGAGGCCGTCGGGCTTGGCGACCGCGGGCTGCTGCGCGCCGGCTACAAGGCGGACCTGAATATTATCGACTTGGCGTCGTTGAGCCTGCATGCCCCGGAAGTCAGACGCGACCTTCCGGGAGGGGGACGACGCTTGATTCAACGAGCCGAGGGCTATGTGGCAACCATCGTTTCAGGGGTGGTGACGTATCGAGCCGGGCAGTCAACGAACGCTTTACCGGGCCGCCTGGTCCGCAGCTCGCGTCCCTGCTTGTCGAGTTAAACCAACCGCCGCGGGTCGAGTCAACTTGCGCATCGTTCCAACTGGCCGCGGTCTGCGGCAGCCTCTCATGACCCTCGCCTCGTGCGTGATCGGACTCACTTTCAGTGTCGCGCCCATGTTCATCGGCAGCACGAGCGTACTTCTGATCTCCATCAGCGCCGATACGGGCTGGAGCCGGTCCGACTTATCCAACGTGCTTACCGTGGGTCTGCTATCTATGGCGCTCGGCGCAGCAATAGCTGGCCGCTTGATTACCCGGTTCGGAGCTCGTCCGGTGATTGTGATGTCCACGCTGGGGTTTGCGGGAGCCCTACTGGGCATGTCCGCCATCTCATCCGTCAAGTGGGGCCTGTTGTGCGCCTGCGTGGCCGGGCTGTTCGGCATGGGCGCAGCGCAAGCCGGGTACCTCACCGTGTTACCACTTTGGTTCTCGAGGCGTTTGGGCACAGCCCTGGCAATCGCCATGTTGGGCAGCGGAGCCGGAAACAGCCTGATGCCGATCGTCGTTGAGCACCTGGCGCGCCATCTGAGCTGGCGGCAAACCTATCAGACGCTGGCCGGGATGGTTCTCGCTGCCGCTCTGCCCGGCAGCATCTTGCTCCTGCGCACACCGCCGCGCGCACTGAACATGAGTCAGTCGGCGCCGGCGCCCGGCATGACCATGCGCCAGGCGGTGCGCACGATGAATTTCTGGCTCCTCGTCAGCGCCCTTTTCCTGGCATCGACGGTGACGACGGCTGTCGGAGTCTACCTCGTCCCCATGCTCATGGACCGCGGTTATCAACGGGCCAGGGCGGCCGAGCTGTTCTCATTGTTTGGAATCGCGCTGCTGATCGGGCGCTTCGCAAGCGGCCTGCTGTTTGACTACTTCAGCGCCCGATGGGTCGGCGTGTGTTGTCTCGCGTCGGCGTGCGTCGGCGTGATCATCTTGCAGCTCGATACCAACAGTGCTCTTTGCGCGCTGGCCATTGCCATGGTCGCCATAGCTCATGGCATGGAGGGCGACCTCGCGCCTTATCTTGCGCAACGGCACTTTGGATCCCGAGAATACGGCACGATCTATGGCCTGCTAGGCCTGGTGATTGGTCTTGGCACCGTCGCCGGCTCCCTCTTGATGAGCGCGGCCCACCGGCTCACGGGTAGCTACAACGCGATGCTGCTTACTTCAGTTCCGGTTTTTGGCCTCGCGGTGCTGGCGCTCATCCGCCTCGGCCCGACTCCGGATGCTCGACTGCACCCTGACTACGCACCAACTGCCCCGGGAACGCGCCAGTAGGCGCACCATCCCGGGCAATAACACTTCCGGACACCATGGTCATGCGGTACCCTTCCGCGTCCTGGTCCAGGCGACGGCCGCCGGCGGGCAAATCGAAGACGACTTTCGGTTTGCGCAGACGCAGATGCTCGTAGTCGATGATGTTGAGGTCGGCCTTGTAGCCGGGGCGCAAGAGCCCGCGATCGGTGAATCCAACGATGCTTGCCGGCTTTGAACTCAGGGCCTGCACTGCCCACTCTAAGCTGACCTTCGGTCCCTTACGATCTCGGGTCCAGTAGGCCAGGAGTGAAGTAGGAAAGGTCGCGTCACAGACCACGCCATAGTGGGCGCCGCCATCGCCCAAGCCGACCACGGTGTTGGAAGCCCGCAGCATCGCGTAGGCGGAATCGAGCGTCCAATGGTCAAAGTTGGCCAGGGCTACGTAGAGCATGGCCCTCCCGTCATCCTCGAGCAGCATATCGTAGGCAAGATCGAGTGGGCTGACGCCCCGCCTTTGAGCCTGCGCACTCAGCCTGAGCTGTGCCGCGGGCTCGTAGTCCGGTGGATCCGACAGGGGGAACATCCAATCAAAATCACGACCGATCTTGGCAAGAACGGAAGGAGAGTCGCCCGGCTCCTCAGCCAGGAGTCGCGCGCGGATCTCCGGCGTACGGAGCGCCGCCATCTTTTCAGGTCGCGAGAGTTTCGCCAGGGCTCGGTAGGTCGGGCACAGGCAAAATGGATGCACCGAAAGATCATGACCAACGATCATGCCAATCGGCCGGGGGAAGACCTGGGCGGTCAGCGCCGCACCGAATTGGTTTGCCTGTTCCGTGAGCTCCAACGCCGCGCGCCATTCAGGAGACCCGCCATTATCGGAGCCCAGAGAGTAGGTGATCGGACGTCCGGTGGCCGAAGCCAGACGCAGCAACATGGGAATTTCCTCCGCCCATTTTCGGCGCGGGACGTCCATCACGATTTGCATCACGCCGCGGCCGGCATCGCCCAAGCCCTTGCCAATGGCAATCAGCTCATTTTCGGCCGCCTCGAAGCTTGGGATCTTGAAACCGTCGCGGGTGCGGTGATTGAACTGCCTCGAGCTGGCGAATCCTAGCGCTCCCGCTTCGACGGCCTCGCAAGCGAGGCGGCGCATCAACGCCAAGTCGGCCTCGGAGGCGGGCTCATTGTCGGCGCCGCGCTGCCCCATGGCGTAGACACGCAACGGCGAGTGCGGCAGGTAGGCGGCCACGTCAATGTCATGTGGCCGACGCGCTAGCGCATCCAAATACTGCGGAAATGTCTCCCATTCCCAGGAAAGGCCCTCCGCCATGACGACGCCGGGAATGTCCTCGACGCCTTCCATCACTGAGATCAGAAGCTCGTGGTCCTGGGGACGGCATGGCGCAAACCCAACGCCGCAGTTGCCCATCACTACGGTCGTGACCCCATGGGCGGAAGAAGGATTGAGTCGGGGCGACCAGATGGCCTGGCCGTCAAAGTGCGTGTGAATATCAACAAAACCGGGCGTGACAATACAATCTCTTGCGTCACTCTCCTCGGCACCTCGACCGCGGAAGGCGCCTACGGCTGCGATTCGCCCATGGCGGACGGCGACATCCGCTTGAAACGCCGGGCCACCGGTTCCGTCACAAACCAGGCCGTTACGGATTACGTGATCGAATTCCACAGCCATTCTGCTCCATCTCAAAACGTGGCCTAGTCAAAGACAATAAATATCGAGCATTGTTGGAATGTAGTCGTTCTGGATGATGACGACCTTCTCGCGAATCAGCCAAGACCCGCCGCGGCGTATGAGCGTCTCGCGCTGCAAGCCGAAGAACACGTGGCTCGCCTTACGCTGCGGAAAAAAGACATGAGTGGCCCAGGAGTAACCAACCTGCAACAGCCCCGGCTCGCTGCCTCGAAGCAGGCGAAAACCGCTGAGAACATGCGTGGTGCGCGGCGCGGGGTTGGATGCCGGCGAGCTCGGCGAAGTGAATCTTGACACACGGTCTTCCAGCGGACCGCGGCTGTCATAGAAAATGTGCGACAGCTCGGTTTGGGGGTCGCCGGCCAATTGCCCGTCGGACCGCCACGTCGGCACCCAGTACCGGACATCGTCAGCAAACAGCGCGAGCCATTCGGCCCAGCGCCCCAGGTCGAGCAACATGGCCTCTAGCTCGACCCGATCACGCACCGCCACCAACTCCTCGCACAGCGCCGCGGACGGTTGCTCCAGGAGCGGGAATTCAACCATACGCCTTGCGCCCGGCGAGGGCCGCGTCCAACATTCGCTGCCACTCGCGATACGGTGAATGAAGATTCGTCTCCGCGCAAGTACGGGCAGGCACGCTGAGGCTCGTGGTGGGAGTGATACCCAGGCGTCGGGCCTCGGGGTTGGCGCCGGATTGCACCGCTCCCGCCCCCCGCGAATAGCCCTGCAGCCATTTCAAGCCCGCGCCAGCCGCGCCTCGCTGGCAGCTCTCGTAAATCATCGCATCGTCGGGTGAGGCCATCCCGGACGCGTTGAAGAAATCCTCGAATTGCCGCAGTCGCAGCGCCCGTTCCCTCGCGCTTTCGCCAATCACTCCGAGACAGCGCACTTCCATTTCGGTGAGACCCACCTCCAGCGGGTGGAATTTCCGAAGGATGCACGCCATCTCGCTCGCCAGTTGCAAGTTGGGAAACAGATGAATCTGGACCCCATACAGCATGTTGGCCGCTCGCGCCTCACCCACGCGGGCGCGGATTTCCGCCAAGGACGGATAGATCGGGCGCTTCTCGGGTTCCGAGGGCTCCGTGAACAGCACGGCATGGCCGTTGGGAAAGGTGAAGTTGTGATACTGCACCGCCTGATGTTTTTGCCAGTCGCGCCCGCGAACCGTCATGCCCTCGGTCGCTTCGGCGCGCCTGTTCTGAAGATCCAACAGACTCATGTGCGTCGAGGTCACATGGTAAGGATCGAGGCCGTTGTCCTGCTGCAGTTTCCAGTTGGCGTGAAACGTATACGGTGCCCGGCCGGGGATAAACTCCATGCCGTGCGCGCCCTGGCTCATGATCAGGTCGATGAACACGCGCACATCGCCCAGAAACTGTTCCAGCGGCGGAACGTCACTGGACAGAGTCCCAAAAATGAGCCCGCCGTAACTTTCCAGGCGCACAGGGATCAAATTCAATTCGTCGTGCCCGAAGCCGGGCGGATAGCGCGCCTCCGCCTTGTCCTTCATACCGAGATGCCGGCCTGAAGCACCATAGCTCCAGTGATGATACGGGCAGACGTGAACGGGGCTATTGCCCGCCTCGCGGGAGCAGAGCAGCGCGCCCTTGTGGCGACAGAGATTCAGAAACGCCCTGATCTTGCCATCGCGATCTCGCGAAACGAGCACTGGTGTGCGACCAATCCTGGAGGTGACGTAATCATTGGGCTCGCGGAGTTGGGACTCGAGGGCCAGGAAGTTCCAGGTGCGCTCGAAAATGGCCGTGAGCTCGAACTCGAACAGCTCCGGGTCCACGAAGGCGGACGGGTCGATTTGGAAGACCCCGTCACTCGGTCGGTCTTCCACATATCCAGAAACGTGATGCGGCACGGCGGGTATACTCCAGTGGCAACCGGATTCTACGGGACGCCTCAGGGAGCTTTAATAAACTCTCCTGATCGCGCAATCTCAGTTCGCGATCACTCGATTCAGCATCCGCTCGATGCGGCCGGCCAGAAATGCCTCGAGGTTGGTCTGAATGAGTTCCACCGCGCGAGCGGCATACTGATCGTGGACTCCGCCCACGTGGGGCGTGACGATCACATTCTCGAGTGACCAGAACGGGCTAGTGGGCGGCAGCGGTTCTTGCGAAAAGGCATCGATCGCGGCGCCCGCAATGCGCTTCTCCTGCAGCGCCGCGATCAGGTCCGCCTCGTTGACGACAGCTCCGCGTCCCACGTTGATCACGAAAGCGCTCGTCTTCATGGCACGAAAAATCCGGGCATCGAACATTCCACGGGTGCTGGACCGCAAGGGTGTTGCGATCACGAGCATGTCCAGCCTCGGTGCCAACAGCGCCAGCTCGCCGTAGGTATAAAACTCATCCACGTGCTGAATCGGCCTGGGCGTCGAGCCGAATGCGATCGTTCGCATGCCAAAGCTCTGTGCCCGCTTCGCGATCTGCGCTCCGATCACGCCGATGCCCGCGATTCCCACGGTCTTCCTCTCGAGCAGCGTTCCATCGTGACGAACCCACCCGCGCTCGGCCTGGTTCCGCAGCAGGCTCGGGAAGCGTCGTGCCAGCGCGAGCATGAACAGCAGGGCCAGCTCCGAGACCGGCGCGCCATGGATGCCACGTGCCGATGTCAGCAGAATGTCCCGTCGTGCCTCGAGCAACGGGGTGATCCCGTCGGTTCCAGTGCTGAGGAGTTGAATCCAGCGCAGCTTGACGGCACGCTCGAGCATCTGGGCATCCAACTCAGTCGCAAAGCTCACCAGGACGTCGGCGGCGGCGATGCCTTCATTCAGCATAGCCCGATCGGTCGCAACGCTGAACTCCACGTCGGCGAACCTCTCTCGCAACCGCCTCCGATAGTCAGCCGCGCCGGGGTCTGCGATCAATACAGTGACGCCCATGTTCGATCACCAGCCGCGAGGCCCGTCTTCCCCTACAAACGTCCCGGTGGGCCCATCATCCGGGAGTGTCGCGAGTCGCACGACAATTCTGGCTGCCGCGGACGGTGGCCGATCGCCCAAATGGCCGTTGATGTCGGTCGCACTGTGACCCGGGTCGGCGGCGTTCACTTTGACCCGCGTCCCGCTCAGCTCAATCGCGTACTGCAGAGTCACGTAATTTAATGCAGCCTTGGAAGAATTATAAGCGAGAAAATTGAGATACCTCTGTGTTGCATTGGGGGATCGGGAGGCCTGCGTCAATGAAAAACTGGCCAGCCGGCTCGATACGTTGACAATCCGCGGCGCCGGCGCCTGCCTCAAGAGGGGCAACAGGGCGTTTGTGACGGCGATCGGGCCGAAGACGTTCGTGACATAGGTGCTGCGCACGACCTCCAACTCGACCTGGCTGGGTGTGGAGATGATGGGATCGCCCGCTTCATCTACACCATGGAACTCGCCAGCGGACAAAATGCCCGCATTGTTGACCAGAATGTCCAGCCTCCCTCGATCCGATGCAACGTGCGCGGCGGCCGCCGCTATCGAGTCCGGCTTCGTCACATCCATCCTTACAAATTGAACGGGCAGTCCCTCCGCCGCCAAGGTTTCGGCCGCTCTCAGGCCGCGATCTTTGTCACGCGCAGCAATCATCACCATAATCCCGAGCTGCGCCAACTGGCGGGACACCTCGAAGCCAATACCCTTGTTTGCGCCGGTGACCAGGGCTACGCGAGTTTCCGCTGAGCTTACGGGAGCGGCCAGAGGGGAGGGTTGGGACATCCGGACCGAGAGCTTCTCTGAGGAGCCTGGATTGTGATCGACCGATGCTTGAGGCGTCCAATTATCTATTCTGACCAGCACATCTGCCCGTATGATGGAACCTGCGAGATGCTTTCACGGGATCCGCGGATGCGTGATCAGCGACACCGATCACTTCATCAGAAGTGACCATTAGACGCAAATGCCCCCTCCCTCATAAGGTTCCCTCGATCTTTCAGCCTCGGAGGCTCGCATGTTCTACGCCGGCGTGATGAATGGGCAAGTGTCAATCCAGGAGATGGAGCGGCGCTGGCAGGCGGTTCGGCTTGCCATGCAGGAGCGCAAGATCGATGTCCTCTTCGCCTATTCCGCCAGCGATATGGTCGGTGGCCACGTTCGCTACCTTCTCGACCTACCCTCCGGCGGCTCATATCCCACCAGCCTGGTTTTCCCCCGCGACGATGACATGACCCTGGTGGTCCACGGGTCCTATAGAGGCGACAAGTCCTACCCTTCCGTAAAGGAGGGCCCGGTGCGCGGTGTGAAACGCACCCTCACCGCGCCCGCCTTCTCGAGCGTAAGCCTCACCAAAACGTACGAGGCTGAGCAGTGCGACATCGCGCTGGCGCCCTTTCGATCCGCGCGCATCGGCATCCTGGCGCCCGCAAACATCCCGTTCCCGCTGATGGAGTATCTGCGAGGTCATGCGCTGTCGCGGGCGGAACTCATCGATGCCTCGGATATCGTGGATCGGCTCAAGGCGATCAAGAGCGCCGAAGAGCTCCGACTCATTCGCATCCACGCCGCGCTGCAGGACGAGGCGATGCGAATGGCGGTCGACTCGATCGAGCCGGGCATGGAGGAGCGTCGTATCGTAGAGGTGGCCAACCAGCACATGCGATTTCATGGTAGCGCGCAGGGAATTCTCATGAGTGGCTCCGGCCCGATTGGGACGCCTTCGGGTATCCGGATGCCTTTCATGCAGGGCCGTAGAGTTGAGCGCGGCGATCAGTATCACATGCTGCTCGAAGTGAACAGCAGGGAAGGCTACTACACCGAGATTGGCCGCACCTGCGTGCTCGGCAAACCCTCGGAGCAGATGTTGGAGGAATTCGAGCTCGTCCTGGCGACCCGGAAGGTCACGCTCGATCTGTTGCGACCTGGAGTCCCCTGTTCACAGATCTGGGACGCGCACAATGCTTTCATGCGCGAGCGCGGCCTAGCCGAGGAAAAGCGCCTCTACAGCCATGGCCAGGGATACGATCTGGTGGAGCGGCCGCTTGTCCGCTGGGATGAGAATATGGTGATCGAAAAATATATGGTCCTGGCCGTGCATCCCATGAGCGCGACTCCGACTTCTTTTACGTGGATCTGTGACAACTATCTCGTGCGCGAGGACGGACCACCGGAGCGACTCCACACTTTGGAGGAACGGATTTTCGAGATTTCCTGAGCGACGCGCACGCATCGTGAAAGCAGCGAATGAGCGGAGTTCTTTGATCAGTTTTTCTGATCGCGATTTCGCAATAGATTTCTTTACACGATTTCCAATGTAGCCGAATCTTTTCCCGCGAGGGCCGCGACGTGCAGGGAAAGAAGACGAAATGACCGAAACGATCAAATCTGGTGACGATCCGGACGCGCGTCGAGACTTCTACCAGCAGCTGCAGGCGGAATCCATGTCGCCGCTGTGGGAGAGTCTACGCGAGTTGGTGCCGCTCACGCCCGCAGGAGCGGCGGTCGCAGCGAAGTGGGACTACGAGGGGACCGTGCGGCCTCACCTGATGACGTCCGCAAACCTTATCTCGGCGGAGGAGGCGGAGAGGAGGGTGTTAATTCTCGAGAATCCCGGTCTTTCGGGCGGCGCGTCCATTACCAGCTCGTTATATGCCGGGGTTCAGCTGATCATGCCTGGTGAACTCGCGCGCGCCCACCGCCACACGCAGTCCGCCTTGCGCTTCATCATCGAGGGATCTGGCGCGTATACGACCGTGGAGGGAGAGCGCACGCTCATGCGACCGGGAGACTTCGTGCTGACTCCAAGTTGGACCTGGCATGATCATGGAAACCAGACCGACCAGCCGATGGTGTGGCTCGACGGACTGGACATTCCGCTGGTGCGCTTTTTCAAGGCGGGATTCGCCGAGAACAGCTTGCGCGAGACTCAAATCGTAAATAGAGCTGTCGGTGACAGCGTTTACAGGTACGGAAACAACCTCCTGCCGGTGGACTGGCGAAGTGAACGTCCCCATTCGCCGCTGATCAGTTACCCGTACGACCGTACCCGGGAAAGTCTGGATCGAGTGCGTCAGGTCGATGCTCCGGATCCCTGCCACGGGTTCAAGATGAGATTCATAAATCCCGCCACGGGAGGCTATCCGATGCCCACGATTGGCGCTTTCATGCAGTTGTTGCCGGCGGGGTTCGCGGGCGCTCGCTATTGCAGTACCGACGGGACCGTATTCTCGGTCGTGGAGGGTAGCGGCGAGACCCACGTTGGGGACCAGATTCTGCGGTGGAAGGCGCGCGACATCTTCGTGGTCCCAGGTTGGGCGTCACATAGTCACAATGCGAAGACAGATGCCGTGTTGTTCAGCTATTCGGATCGGCCGGCGCAAATATCCCTGGGAATCTGGCGTGAGATGCGCCAATGAGGGAGCAGCCGGGCGAAGCGTCTTACGTGGTACCCCGCAGCGGGCAGCCGTCCATACCCGTTGTCGGAGGCGGTGAGTTTCCCGTCCGACGCATCTATTGCGTGGGGCGAAATTATGCGGCGCATGCCAGGGAAATGGGGCACGACCCCAACCGCGAGGAGCCATTCTTTTTCCTGAAGCCCGGCGACGCAGTGGTGTTGAGCGGTCAAACCGTTGCGTATCCGCCGATGACCCGGGATTTCCAACATGAGGTCGAGTTCGTGCTGGCGATCGCGCGCGAGGGGGCTGATATTCCGGCCGATAGAGCCTACGATCACATCTTCGCGGCCGCAGTAGGCATCGACTTGACCCGCCGCGATTTGCAGATGCAGGCGAAGAAACTCGGTCGACCCTGGGACATGGGGAAAGCCTTCGACGAATCGGCGCCGTGCGGGCCTCTCCTGCCGCTGCGAGGCCGGCGCATTCCCACGGAGAGTGCGATCTGGCTCACCGTCAATGGTCAGGTACGGCAGAGCAGCACGCTCGCCGAGCTCATCTGGAGCCCCGCCGACATTGTGTTCTGGCTGTCGAAGTATGTCACTTTGAAGCCCGGTGATCTCATTTATACCGGCACCCCGGAAGGGGTTGGGCCGATCGCGCGGGGCGATCACCTGCACGCGCACATTGACGGGTTGGATGATCTCGTGGTCACGGTCGCGCCAGGTTAAGGCAAAGCTCCCGATGATGGAGCTCTTATGAGAGTACCCGCTGTCGAGCGAGTCCATCGCAGCCGTATTGTCGAAGTGGATGGCATCCGGACGCACTATCTCGAGGCCGGTGAGGGAACTCCGGTCGTGCTTCTCCACAGCGGAGAATTTGGCGGCTGCGCGGAGCTGAGCTGGGAATACCTGATTCCGTATCTGGCGCCGCATTATCGGGTCATCGCGCCCGACTGGCTGGGTTTCGGCGGGACCGCCAAGATCCATGACTTCGAGAGCAAGCGGGCACGGATGTTGTGGCACATGGTGCGCTTCGTGCAGGTTCTCGCCATCGAGCGCGCCCACTTCGTCGGCAATTCGATGGGAGCGACGTTACTCCTGGGGATGGCTGCCGAGTCTCCTTGTCGACTTCTTTTGAACAAGGTGGTGGCCATCAGCGGCGGCGGATTCGTCCCCTATAACGCGGAGCGGCAAACCATGCTGGCCTACGATGGAACCAGCGCAGCGATGGTGGGCCTCCTGCAAGCGCTCTTCGAGGACCCGGTTTGGTATACGGACGAAGACTACATCGAGCGCCGCCGTCAACTCAGTTTGCTCCCAGGTGCTTGGGAGGCGGTGGCGGCGTCGCGTTTCAAATCGCCCGTGACCGAGCCGCGCAACGAGTTTGGACAGCCGGACATCACGCCGTATGAGAGCATCCAGGTTCCAACATTGCTGATCGCCGGAGCGAAAGACCGGCTGCGCATGAGAGGCTATGCCTCCGAGGTGGCAAAGAGAATGCCCCACGGCCAGTTGGTCGAGCTGCTCGAATGTGGGCACTGTGCGAACATCGAGCAGCCCCGCGCCGTAGCGCGCCATTTGCTGGAGTTCCTCGGTTAGTGAGACGCTGCGGCGCGGCGCTCTTGGATGATCATGTCGGCCGCCTTTTCGCCCGTCATGATCGCCGGGATGTTGGTGCCGGCCGTCATCGGAGTGGGAAAGATGGAGGTGTCGACCACCCTGAGATCCCGGACACCGACGACTCGGCAGCGTGAGTCGACCACCGCGTTGCTGTCGTCCGGCGAGCCGAGTCGGCAGGTACCGGATGGATGGCCGCCCATTGACGTGGCGAGGCGGAGAAACTCCGCCAGGCGATCGGAGCTGAGGGCGAGAATTGCCCCGATGTCGGTGCCGGCGTCGCGGATCATTTTGCGGCGAAGACCGGGGAACAAGTCCATCGCTGTCGCGCCGAGGGTGCTGAGCAGGCGTGCCTGCAGGTCATCCCTCATGAGCCGCAATGTGAGTGCATCCGGGGGAATGCCCAATGCGAGGTTGTGCACGAAAGCGTGGTTGACCTTCGAGGCCAACGGTTCCGCGGCGATCAACCCGGCAATCATCCGTAGGCTCGCCGCCATGCGCTCCAGGTCACGGGTATCGCTGAGGGCGCGGGCCTGAATGCGTGGTGGGAGCCCGGGGTTGTGCGTGTTGAGAGTCACCTCTCCGTGTGAGTAGCTCTTGTTCAGAATCACCATCAGCCACGTCATTTGCCGCCCCAGCGGATCATTGACCAGTGGGCCGGGAGCGCGCTCCCACAGGTTGAGTACCATGTCGGTCGGCTCGCATCCCTCGATCCCCGAGGAATAGCGCACGATCATCGGACAGGGCGGCCTGACATGGCGAAACCGGTACTGTCTGGCCCGGCGCGTGATCTGACACGTGATATTGAGAATCGGATGGTTCCGCAGGTTGCGCCCGACGCCGGGGCGATCGACTACCGTGTCAATACCAGCCTCGCGCAAGTGAGGGCCCGGTCCTATTCCGGAGCGCATCAGGATTGTTGGCGTGTGGATGGCGCCGGCGGACAGGATAACTTCCCCGGCCGAAATGTAGCCACCATCGTCGAGCTCCGCGCCGCCAGCTCGTCCCTCTTTGAGGACGACGCGCCGCACGCTGGTGTTACTTGCAATCGACAAGTTCGGGCGCCGTCGAACCGCTGCATCTAGGTACGACACCGCTGCAGAGGATCGCCTGTTGGCGGAGCTGCTGATCGGTACGGGCGCGGTGCAGTCTCTATCTCCGTCCTGGGAGTTGACGTCTGCGACTCGGGGAATGCCGCCTCGCTCCAGGGCCTCGCGCAGCGCGTGCGAAAGAGGGCTCCACTGGCTTTCGGGTACGCGTCGGATCTGAATAGGACCGTCGTGCCCGTGCAGGGGGCCGGGAAAATCCGCGTCCGTCTCGAGCTTTTTGAAATAAGGCAGGACATCGCTCCAGCTCCAACCCTGCACCCCGAGCTCGCTCCATTGATCGTAGTCTCGGGGTAAGCCGCGCTGCGCATGCATGCCGTTGATCGTGGATCCTCCACCGACCACCCTGGCCTGAAGAACCGGAAGACGGTGCTCACCCACTTCATCCAGGAGCTGCGGCCAGAAGTACTGGGGCAGCATCACGGTGCGCACTCCGGGGTCGAGAATGGCCTCAGGCTCCTCGCCGGGCGTGAAATCCGGTCCGGCCTCGAGCAAGAGGACGCGGATCGCCGGATCGGCAGAGAGGCGGCTTGCGAGCACGCACCCCGCCGAGCCCGCCCCGACAATCACGTAGTCGTAGACCCCTGTCGCTGACATATTGCCCCCCAAAAGTGGCCCGCTGGCCGGATCCTAATCCGCACGGGCTAGTCGTAGCGCCTCGGCGCGCGCCTTGCCATCCAACATCGCCAGGTTGTCGATCCCGGCCTGCTCGGCATTCTGATCGTGCGACCGCCAGTCGTGCTCCAGATCCACGAGACCCGAATACCCGCGATGGATTGCGTGCGCGAGTAACTGCACAAAATCTATTTCACCCTGGCCAGGCTCGACACGACCCGGCATATCCGCGAGCTGCAGCAGGCAGATGTCGTCGTAGGCTTCGCGGAAGGTCTGGATAACCGTCTCGCGCATAGCGACCAAATGGCCCGTATCGAAAATCAACTTGACGGCGGGATGATTGCAGACGCGGACCAGCTCCGCTCCCGCAGCGAAGCTCTGCAGCAGCGAGTTCGGAATCGCGACCATGGGCTCGACGCCCACCATGATCCCATGGCGAGCGGTCAGGTCCGCGATCATTCGCAGTCCGTCGATGGCTCGCCGGCGTTGCACGCGCTCCGAGGTCTGACCTTCGCTGATCAGGATGGCTGCCAGGATCGACGAACCCAACTCCCGGGCCACGGTCATGGCATTCACAACATGGTCAACCAGGCTTTGGCGGGATTCGCCGCTGTCGCTCACCCAGAGTGGTTGCAGGAGTTTGGTCAATGGAACAGTAACGATGCAGCTACAAGCGAGTTTGAACTCCCTGAGCTGCGCGGCGACCGCGCTTCGCTCTTCAGGCGGGCTGTCGGCGGCCCAAGGATAGAGAATGCCTGCGAATCCCTCGCGCGCCGCAAACGTGACCTGGGATGGTCGGTCAGGTCCGCCAAGGAGCCGGAACAACATCCGGTCCGGCGGCATATACCCAACATGGGGACAGTAGCGCAGCGACCAGCTCACAGCCTTCTCCCGCGTAAGAGCGCATCTGACCACGGCAGCATGCCCGCCCCACCGCAGGGCTTCATGCGGGCCAACTGCCCGCGAGCGGCGGCGCGAAGTGGGCGTCCGCTCCTTGCTGGGGTTTGCGGTCCGTGATGATGGGGATGACGTCCTTGATCGCGCGCTTGATGCGCGTTTCCGGATCGGTCACCACATCGATGAGGTAACTGGTCGGCGCCGCGATGGCGCGCCGCAGGGCGGCCCCCAGTTCGGCGGGGTTCGTGACCCGCTCACCCGGCACCCCCAGCGACTTGGCCACACCGACGAAATCCGTGTCCGGCAGGTCGACCCAGGGATTCTGGATTCCCCACAGGCGCATTCCCTGTCGATTTGCATACAGGCAGTGATTATTGTCGATGACGACAATGACCTTGATGCCGCGTTCGCTGAGAGTGGAGAGCTCGGCAAAATCGTAGTAGAAGCCGCCATCGCCGTGGTAGCACACAACCGTGCGCTCCGGCGCTGCGAGCTTGGCCCCTATTGCGACCGGCAGTCCCGCCCCCAACGACATGTAGCGGGAGCCCAACGCCATCGGAGTCGACTCCTTGTAGCGCCACGAGCGGTACAGCATGAACGCCTGTCCGCCAGAATCACCCACCACGATGGTGCCGTTGGGCAGCTCTTCGGCCATCTTTCGGATGAGGTAATACTGGTTGATGGGAGTGTTGCTCTCGCGGGAGAGGGAGTCGTGATATTCGTGCCATTGCTTCTTGGCGGCAGCGATAGTCTTCAATGACTCTGCGCGAGTTCTACCGGGCAGGTCCGAGAGCTTCACCCTGTCGATCAATTGCCGCAGTACTGTTTTGGCGTCGCCCACCACGCCGATGCTCGGTTGAAAGATCTTGCCGATCTGATTCGGATCGATATCGATCTGGATGACATTCGCCGGCTTGATGATGTTCCAGGCGCCGGTGGTCATCTGCGAAAAGGAGGTGCCGATCGCCAGCCAACAATCGGATCTCTGCGCGACCTCATTCGCGCTCTCCCAACCAAAGGATCCCACGACTCCCGCGAACTGTGGATGGTCGTCCGAAATGATGCCGCGACCGCCCCAGGATGTAGATACCACGGGCACTCCCAGGAGCTCGGCGAGTTGCTGCACTTCCTCGCCCGCGTGCGAGAGCTGGGCGCCCGCACCAACGAACAGGACCGGACGCTGTGAGCTGCGCAGGAGCTCGGTGATGCTGTCGAGGGTCGTGGGAGCGGCAGCCGGCGGGTCCGGCAGGCGCAGCGGTTCGGCGGGACAGTCGGTCGGCCTGACCAACACCTGGAAGGGCAGGTCGAGCACCGCCGGGCCAGGACGTCCCGTGCCGGCGGCGAGCACCGCTTGCCGCACGGCCAGCGGCAAGTCATCCGGAACGACGACCTTGCGGATGTACTTCGCCAGGGGCTGCATGGCCAGGTAATTGGCCGTGGAGTCCTGCAACGCCTCCCGCAAGTCAAGGGCGCTGTCCAGATTGACATCCATGACGAGCAGTGGCGTGCTGTCGAGCTTCGCCGCATAGACCACGGGCCCGGCGTGCAACATGCCGACACAATGGAACAGGCAGGCTGAGGCTGCGCGGCCCTTCACCCTGTTGTATCCATAGGATATCCATGCGCCGGCCAGCTCCGTGCGGGCGTTCATGTTCTCGATGCCCGCGACCGCTACCTGGTGAATGAGCGCGCCGGTGCCGCCGCCGCTGTAACCAATCACCAACTCGACCTTGCAGGCGCGCAAAGCGTCGACGATCGCCTCCGCACCGCTGCGCGTGGTCCGGCGGGATGTTGCACCCGGCGATCTCTGTTTCTCTGCTACGTTCATGATGTCAACCTCTGACTGCAAGCGTGATACCAACAGAAACATCTCGAGGACCGCCGGCCGGGCGTCAGCGCGGCGACCTCGCCCGGGCAGTATGCAACAGCAGGCCGAGTGATTGTCAAGTTTCTTGTCTATTAGGGCTGGCGCCGCCGCTCGTCGAATGACAAGATTATTGACAATTTGGCCGAGTAGGCATATTAGTCTGGCAGCGGCGAGCGTTCAGGTCATACAACATGGCCGAGCCGTGCGGAGCTTTGCTTCAAGGGGGCTGGGCCGTGGATAACTATTCGAGAGAGATTGCTACACCTCATGCCTCACTGGAGGCACACGAAACGACCACGGTCGTAAGCGGCACCAAACACCGTGAAGCCCCGTGGAGGCGTGGGGTCGATAGCGAGGTGTCCGTCTCCTCCGGCGAGCGGCCGGGGGCAGGATGCGCCCGCATGGATCTGCGGCGCTTGCGCTACTTCGTAGCCGTAGCCGAGTCGCTGCACTTCGGTCGCGCTGCTCAGCAGGTGCACGTGGTGCAATCCGCGATCAGTCAACAAATCAAGCTTCTGGAGGCGGACCTCGGAGTCGTTCTGTTGACCAGGACGCGTTCTAGCGTCAGCCTCACGAATGCGGGCCGCATGTTCCTGCCCGAATGCCGGCGTGTGCTGCTGCAGGCGGAGGAGGCCGTGCGCGCGGCGAGGCAGGCCGCGCTCGGCCGTGTTGGTATCGTGAAATTCAGTTTCATCGACAATGCCTTGTGGTCATTGCTGCCGCCGATGATCAGCGCCTTTCGCAATCGCTATCCCGGGGTCAGCCTCGAGCTTCAACCCCGTGACCGCATCTCGCAGGTCGAAGCACTGGAGAGCCGTGCCATCGACGTCGCGCTCATTCCTGCCCCGGCGCCGCGCGGCAATTTCGAGACGGAGCTTTTTGCGCGCGGGTCGCTGATGGTCGCCCTACCAGCGGATCACCCCCTTCTAGGCATGGAGAGGGTCGATGTCTCGATGCTCGCGGCTCATGACATCGTGACGTTCCCGTTGGAGCTGAATACGCGCATACGAGAGATCTTCGTGGCGGCCTGCGCCGCGGAGGGGTTCAGCCCGAAGGTATCCCAGGAGGCATCCCAACTGCACACCCAGTTGGCGCTGGTCGGCGCGGGTTGTGGCCTCAGTCCAGTACCAGGCTGGGTGGCCGCCAATAATTTTCAGAACGTCGAGTTTCGGCCGCTGCAGTGTCCGCTCAACTACGACCTCGTGCTCGTGTGGAGGCGCGGCAGCAAGACTGGCGCACTGGCCCACTTTCTCGACGTCGCCCATCAGTATTCGAAGAGAGCCGATTAAAAGGAAGCGTGATATGTCAGCTTTTTCCGGCTACGCGCCGTTCTCGCCCGAGCAGTTGGCCGATCCGTTTCCCATCTACGCCAGTGCGAGGCGCGAAGCGCCAATATTTTATTCCCCGGAGCTTGGCAGTTGGGTGTTGACGAAGCACCAGGACGTTCGCTTCGTCTATGAGCATCCGGAGATTTTCTCGAATGTCGACGTGTTGTCGTCCCGCTCGGGCATGCCGGCGGCGATCGTCGAGGAATTCCCGGGGTGGATTCCGCCATTCGCGAAGCAGGTGGTGATGTCCGATCCGCCTGAGCACACGCGCCTCAAACGGCTGATGATGAAGGGCTTCACGCCGGGACGGGTGGCGCAATTCGAACCGTGGATCCGCGAGATCGTGCAGGGATTGATCAGCTCGTTCGAAGCGGCAGGGAAGGCGGATCTTGTGAGTTCCTTCACCGCGCTGGTGCCGACGGACGTCATCGGGAGAATTCTCGGAGTTCCGACCGAGGATTCCCGCCAGTTCAGAGGATGGGTCGGCGACATTGTCGCATTGGCAGGAACCTGGGACCTGACGCAGCAAGAGCAAATCCATGCCTGGCGCGGCATCCGACGGTTTGACGACTACGTGCAACGCCTGGTCGCGGAGCGCAGGCAGCATCGACGCGAGGACGTGGTCTCTTATCTGATAGAAGCCAAAAGCGACGACGGCTCGCCGGCGCTATCGGATGAAGAGGTTGTCCACAGCGTGTTGAACATCGCCGGGGCTGGCGCGGACACGACCGGCAACCTGATCGCCTTGACGACCTATCTACTGTTGGCGCAGCCGGACCGCTGGCACGCCGTGCGGGGCAATCATGCGCTGATCGGGAATGCCGTCGAGGAAACATTACGATATCAAAGCGTGGTGAGAGGACTGATACGTCGAACCATGCGCCCGATCGAGCTGCGGGGAGTCAAGATCCCCAAAGGTGAGCTGGTTTACATTGCCCTGGTATCGGCGAACTGTGACGAGGAAGTTTTCGCTGAGCCCAATGTCTACGACATGAATCGCCCAGGAGTCCGCAACCATATGGGCTTCGGAATGGGGGCTCACACCTGCCTTGGAGCGTCGCTGGCGCGTCTGGAGTGCAAGGTTGCAATAACGGGGCTGCTGGATAGACTTCCGAGGCTGGAACTCGCCGCGAGCCAGGCCCGTTTGGATTTCAAGAAGAGCACTCTGATCCCGGGCATCCGCTCGCTGCACGCAACCTGGTAGCGTGCCTGCGTCTAGCGTCTTGCCGTGGGAGATATTGAATGCATCGCAAACTGCTGCTGAACATGTTGCGTGGCGTGTACTGGTACTGCGACGCCCTCCAGGACAATCTGGAGGCTCAGGGTTATCGCCGCACCTCGCGCGCAATGGCCTTTGTCATGTTCAACATCGCGCAGGGCGAGCACCGCGCAAGCAACATTGCACGAAATCTCGGAATAAGCCGTCAGGCCGTCGGTCAGATGTTGACGGAGCTGAAGAATCGCAATGTGATCGCGGTGTCCGAAGATCCGGGCAACCGCCGCAGCCGGATCGTAGATTTCACGTCTGAATTCGCCGAAGAGGGCGCCGCCTGCGCCGAGATCCTGACCAAGATCGACGCCGATGTCAGTGCCTGCGTCGGTAAGGGCGACTTTCGGGCTATGGAGCGTGCGCTGTCAAAAGACTGGGGGGCGCGCCGGATCTTTGGCCGCCTCACGCAAGGGGAGCTCCGCCAAGGTCGCGCAGAGTGGCGAGCGGATGATGAGCCCTCCGAGCAGGGCACTAAGGCGTTGGCGCAGGGTGGTGGCCGCGCCTCCAAGACGCGTGCTCGTGAGAAGACCGGCTCACGGCCTGCTGCGGGCAACCGAAGCAAGCGGCGGGTGGTTAGGAAGCATCCGTAACGACAGCGGCCGAGCGAGCGCCGGCCCCATCTCGATCACGAATCCAGATCGTCACATCATCAATACCCGTTAGACAAATGATTTGCCTCGAATCTAGTCTCCCCTCCATATGAGGGGGACCGCACGTACAGTGCAGAGGCGTGGAATGTCAGTCAGGTTGAAGGTAGCCGCGGGCATCGGTGCGTGCCGGACGGGTTGGACCATCGGCTTGGCATCGGCCCTGCTGATGTTGATCCCGGCTGGAGCCCAGGCAAACGCGGCGCCGGATGACACGCAGGTCCAGAGCGAGGGCGCACTCCAGGAGATCGTGGTTACGGCGAACAAGAGGAGCGAGAACATTCAGAATGTTCCGATCGCCATCCAGGCTTTCACCGCCGCTGATATCGCTGCTCGGGGAATTCAAAGTACCTTGGATATCGCCGCCGCCGTTCCCGGTCTGACCATGCAAGCTAGCATGAACGGGCTGCAGCCACACCTGCGCGGCATAGGGACGACGGCGATCTCGGCCGGCGAAGAGAACTCCATCGCAACCTACCTCGACGGAGTGTATATCGCCAATCTGAGCGGCGGCCTGTTGCAGTTGAACGATATCGAAGCGGTGGAGATCGACAAGGGCCCCCAAGGCACTCTATTCGGCCGAAACGCAACCGGCGGTGTGATCAGCATCACCACCAAGGATCCCCAGCACGAGCTCGCCGGCGTCGGGTCGATTTCCTACGGGAATTATCAAACAGCGCAGGGCTCGCTGTATGTCACGGATGGAATCACGCAGAACCTGGCCGCGGATCTGGCCGCGTACATTTCGAACCAGAACCAGGGATACGGGATCAATCTCTTCAATGGCGAGCAAGTAAATCGGCAGCAGGACGTGGCTTTGCGTTCGAAGTGGCTGTTCACTGCGACGGATGTCGATCGTGCGGTGTTGGCCGTCGACTGGGAAAGAACCCACTCCAGCTATCTCGATGGATACCAGACGCTCCCCGGGCATCCGACCCAATGGGGTCCTGGTGCGCCACCTTTCGGGCAGCCGTTTCTGTTCCCCGGCGGCCCTTGGGATGTCGACGCCTATCAGCAACCCCTGGACAATTTCAAGCAGGGCGGGGTGAGCCTCACCTATCGGCATGAATTCTCCTTCGCGAGCCTCACCAACATCACCGGTTACAGAGAGGCGCGCAAGGAGGTGTTGTGGTCGGCCGAGGACGTTCCGGCTCCCGTGGAGACCGCGGGTTGGATCGAGAAGGACCGCCAGATCAGCGAAGAAATACAGCTCGCCTCCGCGGACACGAGTGTCATCAAGTGGGTGGGGGGGCTTTTCTTTCTCAACGGGTCCGCTGCTTATCTCCCGTTCCTCATACAGGGCACGGCGGCGACGCCCGCTCCGCTGCAAAGCATCAACTTCATTGCGGACGAAGGGACAAAATCCTATGCGGCCTTCGGTCAAACGACCGCCCCCCTGGTGATCATCCCTGAAACCAACCTCACAGTTGGCCTGCGCTATACCGCAGAGAAGCGCAGCTTGAACGGCGTGACGATTTTGAACTTCATCCCGCCGATTCCCAGCCTTGCCACAGGCCAGGTCGACGAGAGCAAGAATTTCGACAAATGGACCTGGCGCCTGGCACTCGATCATCACTTCACGGAAACGCTACTCGGATATGTATCGTACAACCGTGGATTCAAGAGCGGCGTCTACAACACCATCCCTCCGGGTGGAGATGCCGTAGCGCCCGAGGTTCTAGATGCCTACGAGGCGGGTATCAAGAGCGACTGGCTATCCCACCGCCTGCGGGTGAATTCTTCAGTTTTTTTCTACAAATATTCCGAACTCCAGGTGACCGTATACAATGCAACAACCGCGCAGCTCGAGAATGCCGCGAACGCCCATATCTACGGCGCCGATCTGGATCTGCAGGCGCAGCCCCTCGACCGTTTGACGATCGGACTGAGCTTCGAATACTTGCACGATCGCTTCGTGTCGTTTCCGGATGCGCAAATCCTGATTCCGCAGACCGTGGCCGAGGGAGGCGGAAACTTGCTCGAAATCGGCGGCGTCGCGGGCAACAGATTGCCGTATACCCCGGATTATTCGGCCAGCGCGTCACTCGACTACCAACTGCCAACACAGATTGGCCCGTTCGGATTGAATGTTGCCTATTCATATCAAAGTACGTGGTTTGCGGGCCCCGATAACAACCTGAAGGCGCCCATCTCCAACCTGGTGAACGCGCAACTCTCTTGGACACCCGCCGGCATGGACAAGCTGAAAGTCCTACTGTGGGCACGAAATCTGACCAACCAGGCGGTCCCAATGTGGCTGGAGCCCGCGAACAACCCCGGGGGCCGGGATGACCGCATCAACCAGCCTCCGCGCACATATGGGGTGAAGCTGCAGTTCGCTTTCTAACGGTGCTTGCCTGAGAGTGCGATTATCAGGGGAGCCGATGCGGCGCCCCTAATGTTGGGAGTCCGCTATTCGCGTCATAGCCCTCGAAGAGCACTTTCTCGTCCCGTCTCTCATCCGCGAGAGGTTCGATCCCGCCAACCTGAACATGGTGTGGCTCAAGCCGGCCCTCGAGGCGCAACTCGCCGATCTGGGCAAGAATCGCCTCCGCGACATGGATGAAGGGGGCATTACGCAGCAGATCATATCGGCATCGATGCCGGGCGCCGACCAGCTCGAGAGTAACAACGGGGTCGAGTTCGCGAAACAAACCAACGATCGGCTCGCCGAAGCGGTGCGGTCGCATCCCGATCGATTCGGTGGCTTTGCGCACTTACCGATGCGCTCCCCACAGGCGGCAGCCGACGAGCTCGAGCGCGCAGTACGGGACTTGGGCTTTCACGGCGCGATGATCAATGGCACGACGGAGGGCCGCTTTCTCGACGATCCGCGCTTTGCGCCGATTCTGCAGCGGGCAACCGCGCTGGACGTGCCGATCTACATTCATCCCAACATCCCGCCGAAATCCGTGTACGAGGCGTACTTCGAGGATCTGGGCAAGGCATACGGTCAGCTCCTCGCGGCGGGGCTCTTCGGGTGGCATTCCGAGACCGGCATCCACGTCTTGAGGTTAGCCTTGGCGGGAGTCTTCGAACGGTACCCGAAGCTCACGTTGATCGTTGGACACATGGGTGAGATGTTGCCTTTCATGCTCGGACGGGTGGATTCAGTCATGATGGGTCCGCATGGAGGGTCGGATAGACCGCTAAGCAAGACCATCGTCGATCATGTTTATATCACGACGTCCGGATTTTTCACGGTGCCACCGTTCGTGACCGCGCTGATGACTTTCGGGGCGGACCGCATCATGTTCAGCGTGGACTACCCTTACAGCAGTAATCTGCCGGGCAAGGCCCTGCTCGATGTCCTTCCTGTATCTGCGAGCGATCGAGCGAAGATCGCGCACGGTAACGCGGACCGGGTTCTCAAGCTGCGCTCGATGAAATAATCGATGCCAGCAAGCCTTCGCTCACGACGGAGTCCTCACCTTCCTCGTCTTCGGAAGGGAAGCTGAAAATCACGTTGCTGTTCTTGACGCGCACCGTGGCGTGTTCACCACCCGCGTAGAGTCGCGCAGTTTCTGCGCTCAGCTGTGTATTACAATGTACGGACAATAGGTCGTGCAAGATTCTAGCCTCGTGGGTCCCTGTGCCAGGAATGTGACCGACTCAGATTGAGTGCGCCAGGATTGTGCCTTGGTGTGCCTGGGAAGGCCTGCCCAGGTGCCCGGATGGGCGTTTTCGGGCGGGCATGATGCTCGACTGTGACTCACGGCGCCTCGCAGCTGCGCGGGCAAAGGTATCTTTGTTGAAAGGCGCACCGGGCGCCGTGTGGGCTATTTGTTGCCGGCGCGGCGATCGCGACGGCGCCCATGGCGCTGGTCCGCGGGCATTTTTCTTCGTAGCTGGGTAATGCCGATGACTAAGATTTCGCGGTGGTCGTCGCGAGGCGCTGGACCGGCTGCCCGCGCGGCGGCGGTCTATCACGGCGCGGCCGCGCTATTCTTGGCGGGCAGGCGGCAGAAAACGCTGGAATTTGGCCTGCTGATCTTGGGCGTAGCTCTGGCGGCCGGTGTGATCTGGGGTGTCGTTCGGCTCGCCCTCCCGGGTGACGCGGCGCCGAGCGAACTGCGGGCGCGTACTCCAACGACAACGTTGCCTGATTTCGAAGGCAGCATTACCAAGATCCATCGAACCGTCCAGATGCGTGCGGGCAGCGAGCTGGCATGGAGTGGCGCCGAGGTGGGGCGGGCGGTGCATACCGCGGATGCGATACAAACGCTGGCTGAGGCCAGTGTCGTGCTCAAGGTCAAGGATCGCGGCGACATCAGCATCGGTGAGAACTCCCTCGTTGTATTTGAGGCGAATGCGAATGATGGTTTCATGGCCGCCCGCACAGCGGTAGCCTCGGTCGCCCACGGAGTGCTTGCGGGCCGCTTGAAGGCGGGTGCTGACAACAACGTTCTCGGCATTCGGTTGCCCAATGCGACCGTTCGCCTGCAGGGGGCGAGCCCGGGCCAGGCTGCCGATTTTGATCTCCAGGTGAACGGCGATAAATCCGCGTCAATCGTGATATTGCGGGGCAAGGCACAGGTCCGCGCCCGCAACGGCGTCACCAAGCTGGGCAGCGGAGAAGGCATTCAGATCAGTGCCGATGGCGGCCGCGCGGAACGCCAATCGATCCCAGCGGTCCCAGTGCTCCTTGAGCCAGTCGCCGACCAGGTCATCGTCTATCACAAAGCGCCTCCCAAGGTGCTGTTCCGGTGGCAAAGCGGCACGCCCGTGGACGACTATCATTTCGTGCTGGCCAAGGATCGTGATTTCCGCGATACGCTCGCGGATGAGCGCTTGAGCGATGGCGCGTACACCCGCGCCGATCTTCGCGGCGGAGATTATTACTGGAAAGTCACCGCTCGACGCGGCTGGCTCGAAGGCGCCCCGACATCCGTCGCGGTCGTGCACGTGGAGCGCGACATCGACGGCCGGGTCCGGGACGCGCTGACGGAGCTTTATCGGCATTCCGAGGCCGCCAGGACCATGGTTGCTCAAGCCAAAGGTGTCCTCGTGTTTCCCCACGTCATCAAGGGTGGATTGATCCTCGGCGGCGAGTACGGCGAAGGCGCGCTCATGTCTGGCGGCAGGGTTGTGCATTACTACACGATGAAATTGGCTTCCCTTGGGTTGCAGATCGGCGCGCAGAGGCGAAAGGTGATCCTGTTGTTCATGACGAGCGAAGCCTACGGCGGATTCCTCAAAAGTAGCGCCTGGAAGATCGGCGTCGACGGGAACGTAACGGTGGCTGGAAGCGGCGCGGGCAAGGTCATCGACACGACCACCGCACAGAAGCCGATCGTCGGATTCGTATTCTCCAACGAGGGCCTGATGTTCAACCTGACGCTGGAGGGTTCCAAGATCAGCCGGATGCCGGACTGACAATCGTCCAGGTATCCGCACGTCCGGTGAGACCTGGTTCACACACGTGGCTTGCGCCTTAAGGCTTGCGCGCTTCCGCCGGGAAAAGCGTGATCCCCGTAGGCGGACGGGAATGCCAATTTGAGCAGAATGGCTTATGTCGAATTTACTCCGCGGACGGAGGTCGGCAACAAAGGACCGGCAAGCGCAGTGAACACTCAGGATAGCGCGATTATCGGTATCGGCGGACTCGCTCCGGCCAGCGTCGGGCGGCTGTGCGCCGCTGACAATTTCCGAATCAGATTTCCGCTCCGGATCAAGCTCCTGCTGGCGGTATTCGCGCTGTTGACCATTACCGTCGCTGCGATCACCGCGTTCATGGCGCGGAAATTCGGCGACGATAAGATCGCCTATGTCAACGATGTGGCCGCTATCGTTGCCGACAGCACCGCGGCTGAGTCGGCGGCGCTGCTCCGCGGATATCTGCACGACATGCATTTGCTCGCCGCGATCGAGTCCGAGCCCGCCACCGAGCCGGCGAACAAAGCCAGGTTGACCGCCCGCATTTTTGAACGATTTCCCGAATTCGTCAGTGTCATCGTCGAGGAGAATGGCGTTGCGGCGACCACAATCTACGATCGAAAAGCGCTCGCGGCGCTGGGAATCGTCGGCACAGATCTCGTGACACGCGCTCTCGCCGGCGTCTCGGCCACGTCGTCCGCGGATACCGCCACCGCTCGCATCGGCACAGTCGCGATGCCGGGCGCCGAACCGCTTCTGGTGCTGGCGGAGTCGCTGCCTCCGCTGCGCGATCAGCCGGCGCGCACCTTGCTGGCTTGCCTCCGCCTCAAGGAGTTGGCTGACGCGGTCGAGCGGGGCCGTGGTTTTGGCAGCGCGCTGGTGGACTCGTCGGGTAAGGTTCTCGTCGCGGGCGGACGGTTCGCGGGCGCAGGCGTTGCCCGGGCCGCGCCTGCATGGATCCAGCCCATGCTCGAAGTGCAGACGCCTGCGCAGGTCGGCGTCGTGACGCGCGAGTTCACGGCCGGCAAAACCGAGTACATCGGCGCACGCACGGCCGCGCGCGTTGCGGGTGTAATCACGATCACGGCCATCCCGCGCTCGGCGGCCTACCTGACGGCGCGCGACCTGCTGGATAATCTCATGCTGGTCAGCATGGCGCTCATCGTCACCGGCGCCGTGGTCGCGCTGTTGATATCGCGCCGGCTCACGAAGCCGCTCGAACAACTTGCGCTGGGGGCTGAGCGCATCGGGCAAGGAGACTTCGACACGAGGGTGCATGCGGAGTCCTCCGATGAGATCGGCGCACTGGCGGTTGCCTTCAACAAGATGGCCTCGGGTTTGCAGGAACGCGAGCATGCTCTGATACAAGCCCAGCGAGCGCTGGTGCATTCGGAGAAGATGGCCGCGTTCGGTCAACTTGGCGCAGGTATTGCCCACGAAGTGAATAACCCATTGGCCGGCATCCTCGGCCATGCGCAGCTTGCGATTCGCCGCCTCGGGCCGGAGAATCCCGCCAAGGCCAGCCTCGACCTGATTGCCTTGGAAGCACGGCGCTGCAGTGACATCATCAAAAACCTGATGCGCTTTGCGCGCCAGGATACGCCGCAATTCCAGCCGGTTGACGCCAACGAGGCCGTCGGCGCCGCCCTGTCAATCGTCGACCATCAGCTGTCGCTAAACGGCATTCGCATCGTCAGGGAGCTTGGGCTTAACCTGCCGCAGGTCAATGGCGACATCAACCAACTACAGCAGGTGCTGGTCAATCTCGCGATCAACGCTCAGCAGGCCATGGCGGGCCAACGCGGGGAGCTGTCCGTGCGCACGCGCGCGGTCGGCGGGCAGGTTCTGATCGAGTTGCAAGACTCCGGTCCCGGGATATCGCCCGAGATGCAGAAAAAGATCTTTGAGCCGTTTTTCACCACCAAGGCCGCAGGCCAGGGTACGGGGCTCGGTCTGTCGGTCTCGTACGGCATAATCGAGAGTCACGGCGGGCGTATCGAGGTCCGCAGTTCACTTGGGTCTGGCGCGACATTCGTGATTAGTTTGCCGGTGGCGGCCGCGGTGCCGGACCCTGTCGTTGAGCACCACGGTGGTGTGCCGGAAGCGGTGAGCACATGAACTATCGGATACTCGTGGCCGACGACGACGATAGTATCCGCACCCTCATCGCCGAGGTGCTTGGCGACGATGGCTTCGAAGTCACGACTGCCGCGAATGGAGAGGAGGCCTGGCAGAAATTCGAGAAAGTGAGCTATGAGATCGTCCTGACCGATATCCGCATGCCCTTGCTCGACGGTCTGCAGCTGTTGCAAAAGATCAGAACCAAGTCGCCAATGACGCGCGTGCTGATTCTCACGAGCTTTGCGTCCGTCGCGTCCTCGGTTCAGGCGCTCAAGGACGGCGCCTTCGACTACCTGATCAAGCCATTCGAGAGTCTCGACGCCGTCTCATGCGCCGTCCAGCGCGCCGTCGAGAACATTGAATCAGCCTGCGAGCGCGAAGCGGCGCTGGTGGATTCGCTTATCCGCAAGAACGCGGAGCTTGGCCAACTCAACAAAGTCTTTCACGATCTCGCCTCCCGCGACGGCCTCACGGGCCTCTACAATCACCGCTACGTCCAGAATACCCTGCGGTTGGAGTTTGAGCGCGCGCAAACGAATGGCCATCCGCTGTCGGTCATCGTTCTCGATGTGGATCACTTCAAAGACTACAACGATTCACACGGTCACCTGATGGGGGACTACGTGCTGAAGACACTGGCGGATTTGCTGCAGCACAACGTGCGCGAAATCGATACCGTGGCTCGTTGGGGCGGCGAGGAATTCGTGATCGTGTGCCCGAAGTGCACACCGGAATCTGCGCACGCACTCGCGGCGCGACTGTGCAAGACAATTGCGGCGTATCCGTTTGAAGGGCGCGAAACGCAGCCGAAACGCTACGTCTCGGTCAGTGCCGGCGTGGCGGCAATGACGTACCAGACGCTCGATCCGTCGGAGCTCATTCGCGCAGCCGACGCCGCCGTTTACGAAGTGAAGCGCAATGGTCGCGACGGCGTACGGCTCATAGCTGAGTAGCAGGCAGGGCCCTGACTTGCCCATGTCGCCGATCGCTCATCAAGGGATCTTGTAGCCGAAAGATATTCCGAGCACCCGCGGTCGAAGCGGCGTCTGTTCCACGATGAATTGGTCGGTGCTGGTGAAGGTGGATGCGTGCGAGTTGGCCAGATTCTCGCCGTACAGCATCGCGTTCCAGGCGCCCTTGGCGATCCCGACCGAAGCGGAAAAGCTCGAGTACGCGGCATTCTCGAATCGCAGCCGCGCCGTGCTGATGCTGCTGCCCGCGCCCGCGAAGGTCGGGTTGGAGCCCGCCTGCGTGAATGAATGCCCGGTGTGGGCGGCGCCTACTTGCGCGAAGGAGTTGTAGTCCCCAAACGACCATTCGTAACGGGCCCGCAGGCTGAATTGCAGCGGCGGCGCGTCCGCCGTGGGCGACCCGATCGGGCCGAACGGATTCACGATGGGGGTACAATTCGCGCCGGTTTTGTCGCACGCCTGCGTGATGACATGACCGAAATTGGCGCTCGCCGGGTTGTTGTCCATCAGCACGGGCGAATTCGTCTGCCGGGTTTGATTCCAGGAGGCGGCCCCTTGAACGGTGAGCCCACTGAACAGGCGGGCGACCATCGAGGTTTCGATGCCTTTGACCAGGAAGTTCTGCCCGTTCTCGTTGAAGAACAGGTTGCCCAGCAAGCCGGGATCGAAGAAGGAGATCTGCACATTGTCCCAGTTCTCACGGTAGACGGCGCCATTCCACTGAAAGCGGTGGTCGAAAAACTCCGTTTTCCAGCCGATCTCATTGTTCGTGAGCTTGTCGGACGCCCATGAGCGCCCAAGAATGTATTGATACTTTGCGTCGGTGCCGTAGATATGCTGGGTGCCGCCATTCTCATCGAAACCACCGGGCCGAAACCCTTGGGACCAGGTGTAATACACCATGACGTCCGGCGTGATGTGCCAGGTGAGATTGGCGCGGTGCTTGAACCCCGATTCCGTGCCCTGGAGGTTTTGCATATCGAGGTTGTACGAGTACGACGACGTGCAGCCGCCCGGCGGTGTGCCCGCCTCGTAGCACCCGAAGCTCGACATGACGCTGCCTTTGTACGAATTCTCGAACCGGAAATGGCGCGTGCCCGCGGTGACCGTCAGCACCTTCGGTACAAGATCGAAGTCGACCGAGCCGAAGAACGCGGTCTGCTTGGTTTCACGCGGGGTGTCCTGATAAAACGATTCAGTCGCCGGCCGGACCCCGGCAGGGTTGACCGTGGTCCCCGGGAACGTGCCCAAGTCGGCGAAGCAGCCCGCGGTGAGGGTTGCGGTACATTCCGGGATCCCCTTGTAACTCCATGCGGTGTGATCGAATAGTTTGTTGTCCTCGTAGAACGCGCCCGCGATCCCGCGCACGCGCCAGTCATCAGGAGTGCTCACCCGAATCTCGTGCTGCATGTGCTTGTTCTGCTCGCTGGTGTGCCAGTAAGCGCTGGGGGAGAAGCACTTTGGCGTCAAATCGAAAGCGCCGTAGCACTGATAGTATTCGGCGTACACGGCGCGGGAATAATTGGTGTAATCACCCGACTGCTCGACGTTGCGCACCAGGTAACCGCCCGTATACACGCCCTTCAAAGGCCCAAGCTTTCCGTCGATAGTCAAGGACGTCATCTCGAACTTATCCTTGTCGAAGGCCGGGTTGAACAGGGTGACCTCGAGCGGGTTCAACGGGGCGCCATCCGAAGCGTTCGGCTGTTGGTAGAACACTCCCTGCGAATGCATGTCTTGGTAGCTCTGCGCCAGCAGCACATCCCAATCGTCGTTGATCTTGTACAGCAACTCGGCCCGAATGCCTTGATAGGTCACCGGATTGATGGCCCGTCCCACGAGACTATTATTATTGATCGAGGGACTGCCGGGCGGCACGCAAAAACCATTGTTCGGCAGTCCGTCCGGGCATACTCCGTTGACGGCCGGGTAGCCTGCATAATGAATGCCGAGATCGGTGTTCTTGCGCGTGAAAGTCGCCCCTACGTTGTCGATGTAGCCGCCGCGCTGATCGTTGTAAATGACGGCGCGCAGCGCCATGTGCTCAGGGATAAGGGGCAGGTTCAGGACCGCAGTGATATCGGAATTATTGTCCCCATGCGCGGTGGTGCCGTAGCCCGCCTTGACGTTGGCTTCGGTCACGTCGATCTTGGGCTGATTCGTAATGTAGCGAATCACCCCCGCTTCGGCGCCGGCGCCAAACAGAGTGCCCTGCGGGCCTTCGAGCACTTCGATACGCTCCAAATCGGCGGCATAGATGTCGAGATTGCGGTTCGGCAGCTGGCCCGATTGATTGTCGAGATAGATCGCGACGTTGGGGAATAGGCCGGTCGAGGAACTGCCTTGGCTCGCCTGGGAACCCGCACTCAAGCCGCGCATGAAGACTTCGTTCTGCCCGGGCCCGTTATTGGCGCTGGTGACATTCGGCAGATACTTGATGTAGTCGTCAAAGGTCTGGATGTTGAGCTGCTGCAGGACTTGACCCGTAAAGGCCTGCATCGAGATGGGCACGTCTTGCATGCTCTGCGTGCGCCGCTGCGCCGTCACGGTGATTTCCTCGAGGGCGTCGCTTGCTCCCTCCGCCGTCGCGGCCAAGGTTCGCCCGCCCGACAGGGCGCCCAGGACAGCCGCGATCGATATCGAAAGCTTGGAATTCATTCGAGCATCCCCTAATTATGCGAATTTTCGGTCTCGCGCGGGCTCTTGGGCCCGGTACGGTTAGTTTCTAGCATCAAATGGACCGCGGAGCAATTCGGGCAGGGACATCGGCGGCAGCCTGCTACGGCGAGCACGCAGTCACGAAGGGACCCGGGCGCGAGGACGGGCGGTGGGTGAGCAGCGGGCCCCCCTCGAATATACTTTCACAATGAGGTTTGCCGACAACCGCGCTACGTTGAACGCGCTGGTCGACGCGCTCCGCTGCGATCCTTTCTATGCAGCAATCTCTGAAGACTTCGCGCATGATGAAGCGCGAAGACGCGAGGCACTGGCGCGTTACTTCGACTACTCCATGAGCGAAGGCGCGCGCACCGGTCGTCTCGTCGTGTTCCCAGAAGCATCCACAGGGGCGGCGGTGTGGTTGTTGCCGGTGGCGCCCGCGGTGTCTGAGGCAGAGTCAAAATCAAAGGCGGCGTTCCTTGCCAGTGAGCTCGGCGCCAATGGCGGCCTCAAGTACCGTCGGATCGTCGATCACCCGAGCCCCCTATACGATCATGTATCGAAGCCCAAAGTCTCACAGGGCGGAGCCCAAGGGACCGCGAACGGATTGACGCAGCACTCGTCTTGCTGACACGGCACTCGCCTTGAGAAATATCCGAAACACCGCACCTTGGTCATCGGCACAAGTTACCGTTCCATTTCGTTGACACGTTTCATTTGCCGGGTGTAATTTTTTTTGCGCGGGTCGCTGACTTCGACAGACTCGATTCGCCGGTTCAATCATCAGCAGCAAACACACGTCCGCGGCGTAGCGTCCACGATCGCCAGGAATCGTTTGTAACAGGGAAGCTCAAATGAAACTCAGAACAATCCGCATTTTAGGTTTTGTCATTGCAATGGGTTCGATCGTAACTGCGGGCGCACAGAGCCCGGAAACGGTCGGCAACACCAATGCCGCCGCTCGTACAACACCCAATACCGGACCGGTCACCATGGGCGTGCCGCGCATTTTTGGGAGCAGCGCAAATCTTGGGGGCGGCGCAAACCTCCGGAATCAGGTTCGAACCGAAGCCATATCGAGGCCCGCAACTTCCGTGCCGGAACTCACGATTTCTACCCAGTCATTTCCCGGAAGCGAAGCTCTCTTGCCGCTGTGGACATTCGACATCCTCGGATCCAGGGACGGAGACCACCATCGGGGGACGATCGTGGGTCACAGCCCGTTCAATAATCCCCAAATAGACAGGATTCCAACACACATCATCCCCTTGCTCATCCGCACGCATCGTGTCGCGACTGCAATCGATCCGAAGACGCTTAATCTGACGACAGCGCCGGGCGATACCATCACCGATCCGACGGCGCCTGACAACGCCTGCTTGACGGCCCCTAACAACGTACCCGCGACATTGGTGCGGCAATCTCCCATCATGACGCCGACCAAGTTTGTCTTCGGCGGTACGAATATGGGCACCACGCAGTATCTGGACGCTTTCGAGCGCGCCAGCTTCTTCAAGGCGCTCGGCTCCCGCCTGGATCAATACCACGTGCTTCTCAATCCAATTAGAATGCATGATCCCGTTGTCATCGATGTCCCCGCGAACGAGGGCCTTTCGATCAACGACCCAAATTTCTTTCAAGCCTTCAAGTTTTCCATCTGCGCGCCGCTTCAATTCGTCGACATCAACTGGTTCGACAGCTACGTGCAGGGCACGCTTCTTCCGGCACTTGCAGCCGAGGGGATCGATGCAGACTCATTGCCTGTCTTCATATCGTACGAAGCCGCATGGCCGGTCGGCGATGTAACCAATATCGGCAATTGCTGCGCGATTGGTTATCACAATGCGGCCGGTGCTCCCATCGTCACGCAGACCTACGCGGTCGCGGATTTCGATCGGACGCAGTTTTTCTCTGGGCCGCCTGCGGGCCTGGATACGGATCCTCTTTCACATGAGATCGGGGAATGGATCAATGATCCATTTGGTTCCAACCTGACTGCGCCGTGGGGCCACACAGGCCAGGTTGCCGGCTGTCAGGCCAATCTCGAAGTCGGCGATCCGCTGTCGGGAACGGATCTGGCGCCGGTGACGATGCCCAATGGTTTTACCTATCACCTGCAGGAACTCGCCTTCTTCTCTTGGTTTTACGGAGCGCCCTCGGTTGGCGTACATGGCTGGTTTTCCAACAACAACTCGTTTAGCGATGCTGCGGGTACTCCCCTCGACGCGGGTCCCCCCTGCCCCTGAAGGATCGCGGAGTCGAAACGCCGCGGTCGCAACATCCCGCCCGCGCCGGATAACCGGCGCGGGCTCTTTTTAACCTCTTGCGGAAAATTGGCTTCCGAGTACGCCGGCGGTAGCAGCCGTCGCCGTCGCGTACGAGGTCCACCGAGCCACGCCCTTTGCGGGTCCAAATCGAGGGTAAGGCATTGCTGAGGCACAAGGGCGGGGTCCTTGATGCCGTGGATCCATCAATGCGGTAGTCTTGAGATCATGACCACGCCTTCCAAAGGATTAGGTCGGGGACTGCAGTCGCTGCTCGGCGCGCATCTCACGGTGAGTCCCAGCCGCGGCGCCGGGACCCTACCGATCTCGCTCATGCAACCCGGTGCGTTTCAGCCGCGCCGCCAGATATACCAGCAGCCACTCGATGAACTCGCGGCCTCGATCAAGGCTGCCGGCGTGATTCAGGCGATCGTGGTGCGTCCGCTGCCGGCGGGGTCCGGCGCTGCCAAGTATGAAATTGTGGCGGGTGAGCGCCGCTGGCAAGCCGCGAAGTTGGCGGGACTTACGGACATACCCGTCATCGTTCGTCAGCTATCGGACAAGGAATCGGTGGCGGTCGCGCTCATCGAGAATATTCAACGCGAGGAATTGACGTCGGCAGAGGAGGCGAGGGCGCTCAAACGCTTGATCGAAGAGTTCTCGCTGACGCACAACGAAGTGGCCGATTCGGTCGGCCGATCCCGCGCGGCCGTTTCCAATCTCATGCGGCTATTGGATTTGCCGGCGTCTGTCGTGGACCTGATTGATTCCAAGACGATCAGTATGGGACATGCAAGGGCGTTGTTGGGATTGGAGGATGACGCCGCGCGAGAGCGACTGGCGCAACTCGTGGCGGAGCGCGGTTTGTCAGTGAGGGAAACCGAGAATCGGGTGCGAAAGGCGATGAAGGGAGAGGGCGGAACACCTGCTAAAGACCCAAAATTGTCGGCGATGAGGCAGGTCCTGAAGACGAAAACCGTGCGCGTGCAGCTGAATCAGAAATCATCCGGTGCGGCACGGATCGTGATCGACGTGGTGGGCGCCAAGGCGCGCGATGCGATTGTCGAGGCGATCAAGAAGGCGGTCGAATAATGCGGCGCCGCAAACTCATTTAGTGCCTTGCAGTCACATGCGATCCTCGAGCGGTGACGTCATCCCATGCAAAAGTTAGGCGCGCAATTTCGCTTCAGCGCTTCCGATCTCGTCGGTCACCTGGATTGTCATCACTTGACCGCCCTCGATGCGGCGGTGGCCCAGGGCTCCTTGAGCAAACCGAAGATCTGGGACCCCGTGCTGCAGACGTTGGTGGAGCGGGGACTCGCGCATGAGCGCGAATACGTCGAATCCCTCAGGCAATCGGGCGTCTCGGTGGTCGAGATAGCCGGCGGGGGAATCAGTTCTTCACAAGTCGATCGGACTTTGGAGGCGATGCGGTCGGGGACGGACGTCATTGTGCAAGGGGTTCTACTGCAGGGCGCCTGGAGCGGCCGGGCGGACATTTTGCGGCGGGTGGAGATTCCGAGTGCCCTCGGGGCTTGGTCCTACGAGGTCATTGATACGAAACTCGCGCGGGAAACGAAGGGGGCGACGGTTCTGCAGCTGTCGCTTTATTCGGATCTCGTCGCGACCGTTCAGGGGCGAATGCCGGAGCACATGTACGTCGTCACTCCGGGGTCGGGGTTTGAGCCTGAGCGCTATCGGGCTGCGGATTTCAGCGCCTATTACCGGCGGGTGAAGGCGGGGCTCGAGCAGTTCCTGGGCGGGGATGCCAGCGGGGGTACTTACCCCGAGCCCAATGAGCACTGTGGTCTTTGCGCGTGGCGGCTGCCGTGCGATCAGCGTCGGCGCACCGACGACCATCTGTGTCTCGTGGCGGGGATCACAAAAGTACAGATGGGAGAACTGCGGGCGCGCGACATGTCAACGCTCGCCGCGCTGGCGCAGATGCCGCTGCCGTTGTCGTGGAAACCGGGGCGAGGCGTCGCGGCCTCGTACGAACGGATACGGGAGCAGGCGCGAATCCAAGTGCAGGGAAGGGTCGAGGGCAAGCCGCTGTACGAGACGCTGCCGATCGCGAAGGATTTGGGGCTATCGGCACTGCCGTCGCCGTCGCCGGGGGATGTTTTCTTTGATCTCGAAGGTGATCCGTTCATCGAGGATGGGGGTTTGGAGTATCTCTTCGGGTATGCGTTCGAGGAGGGCGGCACGCAGTACCGCGGCGATTGGGCGCTGTCGCGGCAGGAAGAAAGGCAGGCGTTCGAAGACTTTGTTGATTTTGCCATGGCGCGCTGGCGGCAATATCCCGATTTTCACATCTACCACTACGCACCGTATGAACCGAGTGCCGTGAAGCGCCTCATGGGTCGGTATGCCACGCGGGAGGAGGAAATCGATCGCATGCTGCGAGGTCGGGTGTTCGTGGACCTCTATCAAGTCGTGAGGCACGCCATTCGGGCAAGTGTCGAGAGCTATTCGATCAAGGAGCTGGAGCGGTTCTTTGGATTCAAGCGCACCACGCCGCTCGGGGATGCGAGCCGGGCGCTCGCGAACTTACAGGCGTGTCTCGAGCGCAATGATCCGCAAGCCGTTACCTCAGGACTTAAAGAAACCGTCGCGGGGTACAACCGCGATGACTGCGTCTCCGCCCGAGGGCTTCGCAATTGGCTGGAAGAGGTGAGGGCGAATTTGGTGATGCAGGGAACCTCGATCGAGCGGCCGGCGCCCCCGGACGCCGAGTCGAGTGAGAAACAAACCGAGTGGCAGGTCAGAGTTGAAGAGCTGGTCAGACGCCTGACGACAGACGTCCCCGCGGATGCGGGTGAACGCAGCGCGGAGCAACAGGCGCGCTGGATTCTGGCGCACACACTCGATTGGCATCGGCGCGAGGAGAAAACCCTGTGGTGGGAGTATTTTCGGCTGTCGGGCCTTTCCAGTGAGGATCTGTTCGATGAGCGGGCGGCACTGGCGGGTCTTGCCTACGCGGGCAAGGTCGGAGGCACGGTGAAATCACCGGTGCATCGCTATCAGTTTCCGGTGCAAGAGACGGAACTGCGGGGTGGGGAGGCGCTGCATCGGACCGGCGGAGACAAGCTGGGAGCGGTTGAGCGCATTTCCCTGGATGAACGCGCGATCGAAATCAAGAAACGCGGCGACAGCGCGAATGTGCATCCGCAGGCGATCTTCGCGCACAACGTGATCAACACCGGTGTGCTCGCCGAAGCGTTGGCGCGGATCGGCGACTGGGTGGCGGAGAAGGGAATGGCCGGCGGCGGACGCTACGGCGCCGCACGCAGCTTGCTGCTCCGGGAGCCGCCTCGGATCAATGGCGAACGGTTGTCGCTTTCGGGCGAGACAATTTTGGCAGGGGCGATGCGCATCGCTCCCAAGTTTCAGGGAGGCGTTCTGCCCATCCAAGGACCGCCCGGAACCGGCAAGACGCATGTTGGCGCGCGGATGATCGCGTGTCTCGTCAAGGCAGGTAAGAAGGTCGGTGTCACGGCGACCAGCCACAAGGTCATTCGGCGATTGCTGGATGAGGTCGTGGAGGCCGGCGAGGAGTTGAGGGTGAGTCTGCGGTGCATCCAGAAGACGAGTGACGGGGAGGATGGAGACTCGATTACCTGCACCGATAGCAATGAAGAAGTCTTTGCGGCCCTGGGCGCCGGTTGTCAGGTGGCGGCCGGAACGGCTTGGATGTGGGCGCGCCCCGAAGCCTTCGAATCCGTGGATGTGCTGTTTGTCGATGAAGCTGCGCAGATGTCGCTCGCGAATGTGTTGGCGGTGTCGCATGCGGCGCCCTGCCTGGTGCTGCTGGGGGATCCGCGGCAGCTGGACCAGCCGACGCAAGGGACACATCCGGAGGGGACCGGCGTTTCGGCCTTGGACTATATCCTGGAGGGTCACCAGACCATCAGTGCCGATCGGGGACTCTTTCTCGCGGAAACGTGGCGGCTGCATCCCCAGATTTGCGCCTTCACCTCTGAAATGTTCTACGAAAGCAGGCTGCAGCCGATCAAGGGATTGGAGCTGCAGGAAATCCGCTCACGGGGACGCATCCGCGGGTCAGGTCTTCGCTATGTGCCGGTGGCGCATCAGGGAAATCAGAATTCATCGCCCGAGGAGGCGGCGGCAATAGCGAAACTGGTGGCGGAGATATTGGGCTCATCGACCACCTGGGTGAATCGCCTTGGCATCGAAAGTGCGGTCACTCTGGAGGACGTGCTCATCATCGCACCCTACAATGCGCAAGTGTTCGATTTGAAGGATCGGATACCGGGGGCGCGAATAGGGACGGTCGACAAGTTCCAGGGACAGGAGGCACCGATCGTGATTTATTCCATGACGACCTCAACCCATGCGGACGCGCCGCGGGGCATGAACTTCCTGTACTCCTTGAACCGACTGAATGTCGCGACTTCGCGCGCTCGGGCCTTGAGCATTTTGGTGTGCTCGCCGGCGCTGTTCGAGCCGGAATGCCGGACGCCGGATCAGATGCGCATGGCGAACGCGTTCTGCCGGTATTTTGAACTGGCGACCAACCTATGAAACAAGAACCGGCGTCTCGTGAGCCCTTGAGGATTGGCGGTGCATGAATTGGTTCGAGCGCCTCACCGGATTTGTGGAAAAGAATTACGACGACACCCGCGGCAAGCTGGAGGTCCACGGCAGCGAGTTGCGGTCGCGGGTCAATGGCAAGGCTTATGGCATCGGGGAGCTGGAACTCAGCTCTCTGCAATCGCTGCGAGACCGCGTGAGCTCCGACCGGGTCCCGCCGGGTCGACTGAGAGTAACGAACGTGACCGGCGACGTACGGCGGCTGCATCGCTCGCCCGAATACGCCGGAGCGCTATTTCAAGTCGCATCGCAGTTCAATCTACTAGAAATGATTTCGCCGGACGTGACGCCGGAACTCGGGGTGGCGCGATACGAGGGCGATCGCACGCAGGGTCCCGCCTGTGCAATGGCGGCCGGCGCTGCGACGATATATCGGAACTATTTTGCGCCGGTCGGTGAGAGACAAGGTCAGACGAGTACGCACCAGCTTGATGCCCTTGCGCAGGTCGGCGCGGCCCTTGGACAAATCTTGGACCGGTCGGTGGCGGCGCTATGGACCATGCGCAATGGCTACGCGTTGTGCAGCCGTGCCGGGCTCGATGACATCACGGGTTGGCTTGACGGTACCACTCCTGAACAGATTGATGCAGTCCGGGGCAAACTGCGGATTGGGGTTCACCGCGACGTTGAGGTCACTGATTCGGAGGAAGCGCAGCGACCCCTGGTCTCGCAGGCGTTCTGTTCGGCGCTGCCGGTGGCATACAGTGAAGTCCCGTCGATCCATTGGCGTGCGTTTGCATCGCTGGTGCTCGAGGCTGCCTATGAGGCGACATTGTGGGCTGCGGCGGATAACGCGAGGCGGGGCGGATCGAAGATCGCGCTCCTGACCAGCCTCGGTGGAGGCGCATTTGGCAATCAGGAAGATTGGATATTGGGCGCGATGCGAAGGGCCTTTGGAATGGCAGCGGATTTTGATCTGGACGTGAGGCTCGTCAGCCATGGAGCGCCGCCTCGCGCTCTCGTTCAGCTAGCCGGGGAATTCCCATGATTTACGAGCTTTACTACTGGCCTTCCGTGCAGGGCCGCGGCGAATTTGTGCGGTTGGCATTGGAAGAGTGAAGCCCGAGCGTTGATAGCCATCCCGCCACGCTCGATACTCGATCGGGCACGCTACCGGCCGCCTCAAGCGATGGGCATCGCAATTGGGCGATCTGTTTTTGGTACCACCGGTGCTGTTCCAACCTAAATGCTTCGTCGCGCCGCGTACCGTCCTGCACGAAGGGGAAGTCTGGCCGGCACAGCACGACAGCGTCGTAGTCCCTTTTGGCAAGAGCGGCGAGCATTGGATCCACTCTGCCAAACATCCAGCCGGCGTAACCGGCGGTGGTCAGGGGTGATGTATCGCAAAAAAGATATCGATTTGCCAAGCGTAATCCGGCCTCCTCGCGGCGAATTTGCTCGTGGGCGATTTTCAGCAAGTCTGATTCACTGAGAACCCCTGATTGCCGATCCCAAAGCTCTCTGCCGTATTCGCAAGCCCAGGCTGTGTCGAAATGCGCTGCCAATGCCGCCGTCAGACTGGACTTGCCGCTCGATTCACCGCCCAGTACGGCGATGCGGTGAATGAACGATGCTCGCACGTCGGGCGCCAGCCAATGACGCTGCAGGTGCGGATCCTCGCGAATCTGCCTCGCGCTAATGGGGACGCGGCCGCGATGCAGGTCAACCAGAACGGCCTCCACAGTGTGCCCCAGGGACCGAGTCAGGGTAGCGGCACATTGCGGGCCATAGTTTTCGCTGCAGAACATCGCGTCGGGCGATCGTTGCAAAACGGTTTCAAGAAGCCACGCCAGAAACTGTTGCTGTACCTCGTCGCTTGAGTCATTCGCCGGCAGTGGGCGCGCTGACACGCCGCGGGCGGTGCATTTTTGCCTCAACCACTCGTCGTCGATGACAATGGTCTCGTGGTCTGGAAACCGACTCGTGAGCCAGAGGTGCCGTTGGGGTGCCTCGCAACGATGCAATTCGGGGTTTGCGTAACTTAGGATCAGGAGGCGATCGCATCGCCGCGCTGCTTGATCAATCAACCATTCGTGTCCCAAGTGAAGCGGCGAAAATTTACCCACCACCAGGCCCAGGGCGAAGCAGTGTGGCAATTGCGGCGCCGCGCTCATACGGACATTTCAACCGATGTAGACGGCGCAGAGAGTTCCTGTCTCCAACGCCACCAGCCGTACCAGGCATTCAGCCAATAGGCCGCATAGAGTGCCGCGGTCACAAGAAGACCGCGGGAAAAGAACAGCGCGACGGAAATGGTGTTCACTGCCAGCCAGAACGGCCAGGTTTCCATTTTGCGCTGCATGAGCAAGCATTGCGCGATGACGCTCAAGGCCAATACTGATGAATCAACATAAGGCAGGTAGGCATTGGTAAACCTATACAGCAGGCCGCCGTAAGCCAACGTGACCACAATCGCCGCAAAGGTCATCCATCCAACGGTGCGCGGCTGCACTTTTGTAATGGGTCTCTCTTCGGCCTGCGCCGGCGCCACGGGATGAAGCCATTGCCACCATCCGATCAGGCTGGTTGCGATGAAAAACAGTTGCAGCGTGGCGTCCGCGTACAGTTGATTGCGCACGAACACCAGGCTAAAAAGTACGCAGCCAGCAATGCCCGTCGACCAAGTCTGAACGCTGTTTCGCGCCGCCAGCCAGATTGACAGCGCCATGACTGCATTTGCCGCGATCTCCAGTGAATTCAACACGTAGCTCCGCGCCTCAAAGAGACTCATCGTATCAAAAGGAGCGTGGGGGATCGTGTACGACTACTGGTCTTAGCGGTGTTCGCCTACATCCAAGCCTTTGAGAAAAAAATAACCTATCTCGATGTAGGCCACGGCGGAGATATGTGCATGCAAAACAACAACCCGAAAAGCGAAAACCCCGCGATGAAGGAACGTGCGGCAAAAGATAAGGACGAAAAGGGTCGTCTGCAAAATGATACCCGGCACCACGCCCCCACACACGCAGAGCGTGGCGGAAAGCATTATGAAACCCCGGAACCGACCGGGAAACCATAGTCAGAAAAGCTTACCGGCAGATAATCCTTGCCCTGGCAACACCTCCGTATCTCGCGGTTCGGCGGTCCGGAAGTCCTGCAAATGGCGGAGGAAGCGACCATCCCCGATCCCGGACCTGGGGAGGTTCGCATCAAGGTACTGGCCGCCGGCACCGGCTTTACCGATACCATGATTCGGCGCGGCCGCTATCCGGACTTCAAAGGGCCGCTGCCGTTCACTCCTGGCTACGAAATCGTCGGCGTCGTCGAGAAGGTTGGCTCCGGCGTGGCCGCACCGCTCGAGGGTCAGAGGGTCGCTGATCTGTGTGTCGTCGGCGGCTATGCCCAGTATGCGATTCGCCCGGCGCCTTTCCTCGTGCCGGTCCCCGATGGCATCGATCCTGCGGAAGCAGTGTGCGTCCCTCTTGCCTACCTCACTGCCTTTCAGATGCTGACTCGTTGCCGCAACCTGGCGCCGGGCGCCACGATTCTCGTCATCGGCGCCTCAGGCACGGTCGGTACGGCGCTGCTCGATCTCGCGCGTCATCTCGGATTAAAGGCGATCGGCACCTGTTCGGCCGGTAACCTGCGGGTGGTTGAGCGCTTCGGCGCGGCGGGGATCGACTATAAGGCAGGTGACTTTGTCACTTCAGTGCGTGAACTGACCGCGGACCGCCCGGGCGGCTCCGGCGTCGACATCGCCTTTGATGCGATCGGGGGTGCGCATTTCGGCCGCTCGTTTGCCTGCCTCGCATCCGGAGGGTTGCTGGTTGGCTACGGATCGCAAACCATGGCTGTCGGTCGCGAAAGCCTGGTTGCTGCGGGCCTCGGTTTGGCCAGGCTCAAACTGTGGAGCGCATTCAGCTTTTTTCTCGGCGGCCGTCGAGCCGTCTTCTACAGCATAACGGCGCGCCGCTCGACTCACCCGGAGGAATTCAAGACCGACATGGCGACGCTGTTTCAGTTGATGCGCGCCGGTGTCATTCATCCAGTCGTGATCGAGCGCCTGCCGCTCTCAGCCGCGAGCGAGGTCCACGCCCGCATCGATGCCGGCGGACTTGGTGGCAAGATCGTGCTACTGCCCTGGCGTGGGCAGTGACCGTCATTCGCTGACGGCGCGCAGTTTCCGCCATTGCCGGCGCTGTCCTGCTTGACTCTAATTCCGCACCAGCTTATATTAACCCTTATGGGTGAATATAGATCGACACGGTTGGATGAGCTGTTCGGGGCGGTGTCCGACGGTACTCGGCGCGCGATTCTTGCGCGGCTGGCGCAGTCGGATGCGCGAGTGACGGAGCTGGCGAGTGCGTTTCCCATTTCGCTCAACTCCACCTCCAAGCACATCCGCATCCTCGAGCGCGCGGGGCTGGTGACGCGCCTGGTGCAGGGGCGCGAGCACGTGCTCTCCCTCAACGCCGGGCCGATGGCGGAAGCCGCCGAGTGGATGGAGTTCTACCGCCGGTTCTGGGAAAGGCGACTGGCGGCACTGGAAGCTTTCGTCATCAAAAAACGCAACGCCGACAAACGCAGGAGCAGACAGTGACACAGATACAGACCAGCCGCACCGGGGCCGCCGCCGTTCCCGGCCCAGGCATCAAGACGGGCAAGATTGTGATCAAGCACACCTTCCCCGCCACGGTCGACGAACTGTTCGACGCCTGGCTGGACCCGAAGAGCCTTGCGCAGTGGATGCACCCGGGCACCACTTCACGCTGCACCGCGAGCGTGGATGCGCGCGTGGGCGGCGCCTTTGAGGTGGTGATGCACTATGAGAACGTCGCGCGCCGTCACTACGGCGAATACCGCGCCATCGAACGCAACAAGAAGCTGGTCTTCACCTGGTACTCCGATGCCACGCACCACATCGAAACGCTGGTGACGGTGGAGTTCCACGCCGCCAGCGCCAACACCGAGATCGTACTGACGCACGAGCGCATGCCCGACCATGAGGCGGGCCTCAAGCACACCCGGGGCTGGACATCGGCGCTGGAACTGCTGGAACGCCTGCTCAAGCACTGAACCCCACACGCACGCTACAGGAGCACAACATGACGAACACACAAATGAATCCGATCACCGTCACCGCCTTGCGCTGGGTGCCGCCGCCGGTGCGCGGGCTGGTGCGCGACCTGCGCGTGCGCTGGGCGCTCGAAGAAGCGGGTCTGCCGTACAAGGCCAAGCTCATCGGGCCGCAGGATCAGGCCAGCGTGGAGTACCGCGAATGGCAACCGTTCGGACAGGTACCCGCGTTTGAACAGGATGGGCTCGAACTGTTCGAGTCCGGCGCCATCGTGCTGCATATCGCCGAACAGTCGGAAGCGCTGATGCCCACGGATGGCGCCGGACGCGCGCGTGTGCGGACCTGCGCGTTCGCGGCACTCAATTCCATTGAACCAGCGGTACAGCAACTGACGGAGATCGACCTCTTTCACGGCGGAGCGGAGTGGGCCAAGCAGCGCCGACCGCAAGTGGAGGACTTCGTCAAACGCCGCCTCGCCGCACTCGCCGCGTGGCTGGGCGAGCGCCAGTATCTGGAAGGAGGCTTCACTGCCGCCGACCTGCTGATGGCCACTGTGCTGCGCAACTTGCGCCACACCGAGCTGGTGGCGCAATACCCCACGATCAAGGCCTACTGCGAACGCTGCGAAGCACGCCCCGCGTTCCAGAAAGCGCTGCGCGATCAGCTGGCGGATTTCGTTGAGCTGCAGCCTGCGGCGTAGGTACCGCCAACAGGGCGAGCACGAACCGCAGGGATGATCGCGACGATCTGCCGGCGTTCACGGCGCGCGGTCACTGGCGCAAGCGGTGCAGATTACTCGGGGGAGCGGCCTTTCCTTTTCCCTTTGTGCCGCCGCCTTTGCCCTTGCCCTTGCCCTTGGCGCCCGTTTTCCCAAAGGGATCGTCATTGGCAATCTTGGGCAGCGACTTCGCGGCCGCTAAGAATTTTGGCCATGCTTCGGCTTGCGGAGCGGATGTCAGCGCGGCATAAAGCTGCGCGAAGGTCCCACCGGTGCCGAGCTTTACCATTGCGGGGGCAATCTTACTGAGGGGGAAACCAAGGCTCTGGACCCAGGACAGGAACGCCATGCCGCAGCCGGTGCTGGTTGCGTTCTGATCGGTATTATCGGTCTTGTTGACGAAATCGGGCATTCCCCGCTGCGCCCAGGTGGGTGCGGTCGCGAAATCCGCGAGTGCGTTGTTGCTCACCGCCATGGCACACCAACGAGAGAGGGCCTCGCCGGTGTTTTGACCGCAGAGGTTTCCTCCCATGGAACATTCGCTGAGTTCGGCCTCGAAGAGCGCGGAGACTCTTGCTCCGTTGCCGAAGGAAGCACACACCTCGATGTCACCGCCAGCCGTGTAATCGCACGCATTGTGGTCCGCCCCGCCGGTCCCATCGGTTTGACCGCCCAGCGCGAAAATAATGACATTGACGGGTTCACTCGGTGTGCCGAAGATCGCGTTGTTTGCACTGGCAACCCGGTCTGCATCCGCGAGCAGCTCTTGGGCATTCAGCAGTGCGGGAGCGCCCAGGGAAGGATCCACGTAGATCGCCACCATGCTGACGGGGCTGGTGCCTACGTATTGCGAGGTGCCTTTGAAGCTCGGCCACTGTGGCGCCGCGCTGGACCGTCGAAGCGGATGGCTCATCGGCTATTCTCCTGAAGAGTGCGTGAGTACGCGATGTAAACGACCGAGAGGGCACGAAGCAAGTAGCTTGGAATTAAACGCATTTAGCCGTCAATAGATCGGGAGCCGCGAACTTTAATATTTTTGATGTTGCGGCGCGCTGCCCGATGCCACCGTGTCGTCACACCGTCATATTGGTGTTGCTTGATGCTGATTTTCCCATGTGATAGTCCCAGGGGTAGTCGATGAACTAGGGAGTTTTGCCATGGTGCGCGTTGTGATCTTGATGCAGGAGAACAAGACTCCTGACTTCTACTTTCCCACCCTGTCGGCCTGGGGCGCCAATATTCAGAACCGCGGGAATTTGCTGAAGGCGCCTCCCATACAGGATCCCCAGCACGATCGGGATGCTTGGGTGCACTACAAGATGGGAGACTACGCGCCGACGAAATTGCAGATCGACAACGATGCGATCCTGCCGTTCTACAGCTGGCTCGCCAAGCAATTCACGTATTGCGACTACCACTTTGGGCTCGGCACGAATTCGACACCCGGCCATATGCTCGCCGTCGGCGGTCAAACGCCGACGTTGCGAAATCCGCCGAGCGGGACTGCTCCGGTGTGGGACTTGCCGACGATTTTCAAGCATGTGGAGGCCGGCGGCCACACGTGGGGTGCATTTACCGGATCCGACTTGTATCCCTTGAAGTTCTATCAGGAATTGGCGGACCCGACGAGTCGCCGGAGTATTCACACTTCCACTCTGCCCTCCAATGACGCATTCACCGCGATGGCCGCCGCGGGGACACTGCCGGATTTCTGTTTCGTGTGGAGTCCTGCGGGCTACGATGAGCATGCGCCGGATCAGACTCACAATCCTCAGTATGTGGCCGACGGGCAGAACCTGTCGTGGCAAAGGGTGGATGCGATCGTGAAGGCGGGCGGTTGGGCGAATACGGTTTTCATACTGACTTGGGACGATTGGGGCGGATATGCGGACCATGTGTCGACGCCGAACGCCGAAACGGTTGTCGATGCCCTGCACCCAGCCGGATTTCAGCTGATCGGCGGTTCGCGGATCCCCATGCTGATGTTCGGCGGGCGAGTCAAGCAGGGGATCGACACGAACTGGCACTCCCATGCCGTGATCCCCAAGACCGTGATCGATCTGCTGGGTCTCGCGCCGTTTGGCGTTCCCCGAGTGGATACCTCCGCCACTTTGGCGGGGCGCGTCGATCAAACGTTGGCCCGCCCGGCACCGCCGTCCTTGGGCAGCGTTATTGTGCAACCGCCGGCGCCGAGCCCGACGCCGGCAGTTCAAGCGCCCGCGCCGTGGCGAGGGCCGAGTATGCAACCACTGCCGCCGTTGGTCGCAAACCGCGGTGCAACGATTCCGGCCCCGGATGACGCGGTGGTCAGCGCGAAGCCGCCGAAATTGCCGGCGGGGCTTTAGGCCGGCGGGATTGAGCTATTGATCAGCGTTGACGATCGCCTTCGTCATGATGTCCTTCGTCATGACGTCCTTGGTCACGACCTTGGGTCTGGTGATCCCACCGACCGCGATCCTGGTCGCGCCCGCGCTGGCCGCGCTGTTCACCCCAATGGCCACGGCCGTTGTAGACCACCGGCGGCGGAGCGTAGTAGCGAGGCGACTCGTAAACCACCGGCGGGGGTGCTCCCCAGCCAAATGGGTTGAGATCGACGTTGAGATGTACATCGGCGAACGCGGCAGTGCTTGCCAGCGCGAGGGCGACGGCGCCCAGTGACAGAATTCGATAGTTCATGATAATTCCTCGATGAGGCGCGACGGCTATGGTCGCGCGGAACAAGCTTCAATTATCGATTGGCGACCTTTCTTCCGTCATGGTTGCGGTGGCTGAAGGCCTCGTCCGCTTCCTTTTTCTGGACGTCGGACATCACGGAATACAACCCAGCGAAGACTCTCGCGAGCTTCTTGACGCCGTCTGCATGGGCCTGTGCGATTTCCGCATAGGCATTCAAATCGTCGATGGCGGTCGCGCCCGCGGCGTTGGCGACACGTTTGTCGATGGCTAGATCAAGTTCCTTTGCGTTCTCACGCATCGTTGCCACGACCTCGCTCCACTGCGACTCCTGAGCGGGAGTGATCTTGAGCTCGGCGCGCAGCTCATTGATGTGTTTCTCCACCGCGGCATCGCGCTTGGCATCCGAGTTCGCCATTGCAGAGCGCGACGAGCCGGCCGAAGCATGCGAACTTGTGGGTGCGTCCGATGTTTGCGCCAAGGCAGTGCCAAACGCAACGGTGGATACAAGTACTGCAACAATTGCTTTCATAAAGGTCTCCGTAGGGGTACGTAAATTCGACGCACTGGACATGGCTACACCAGTCGGTGCGCCGCCATACTCGCAAAGAGGGTGCAGCACCGGTAGCGCGCAAGCGGCACTGTTGCCGTCAGACTCGGGCGCAATGGGGGACGCCGAATTGCCTACAAGAGCGGTAAATACGTCGAGCCGGCAGGCCGGCAGATGAATAGCCTACTATTTCGCGGCGCCGCCCGGTGGTGTCGCCGACTGGGGAGGAACGAAGATCGCGCGGCCCTGCCCGGACTTCTTGAAAATACCCAGCGATCCGCCGACTCCCACACCGACGGCTGTGTTTCCTGAATAGGAGCTGGAGCCGCTCCCGGCGCCGAGTGATCCGGTTTGGCGATCGAACATGCCCTCCAATATGATGCCATTCGCTCCAAGTTTCGCGGCCTGCTCCTTGAGGCGCTGGATGACCTTGTCGACGGAGCCCTGTCCACCGGTGCCGAACACACTGTTGGCCGACGCATTCAAAATCGCGATCGGTTCAAACGACGGCGGCGGTTGCAGGTAAATCTTGACCTCCGAGGGTGGGATTGGCGGGCGTACCGTTCCTATCAGTATGTGCGATGACGGCGCGCAGGCTGCGAGGCCGACGGCGAGCAGGGTTGCCAGGGTAATTGAATGCGACATGCCTTTAGCGCCCATGGTTTCAGTCAACCTCGTGCTGGATTTCGGAAATTTCGATCAGCGGCAATCCTTGAGCCTTCAGCTCCCGGTTCAACGTCGCCAGTGGTCCGGCCTTGAGCCCGGCCCACTCCTTGAGCTTTGCGTGCGATGCGGTGAGGGCCAGTCTATAGACGGCACGGGCCTGCGAGGGGGCGGGGCGGTCCGAGCTTTCGACGGCATTCAGCGCGGTGGTGAGTTCCATGTTGGCTGCGTCGAGGCCGGAGTTTCCCTCAACAATGGCGTCGAGCGCGGCGCGGAATTCTTTTTCCTTGGTGATCACCTGCGCGTTTCCAGCAGCCGCGCCGGCGATGGTTTTGTCGAGCTGTTCCTTCACCGAGTCGATCTCGGCAAGTGCACGGCGGGCCTCGAGCGAGTCGCGAAAGATCTTGTAGCTCGTTTCGAATTGCAGAACGAACTGCGCCTGAGTTGCCGGAGAGCGCGGGTCCTTGATCAGAATCAAAGGTTCGGTGGAGACAATCTCTCCGTTCACTTGAAGCTCGACGGTGTAGGTGCCGGGCGCGGCGCGGGGTGGGTGCGGAGTTCGGCCCTCTCCATCGTCGGGTTCGTTGTCGTCCGGTGCACCGGAGGGGTCCCATGCGAGGTTCCATATGAATCTGTGCATTCCCGCCGAGGTTTCGAGGCGCTGCGGCCTGGGAAACCAGCGTTCGGCGATGGGCAGGGGCGCGTGGTGTGCCGGCGATTCCGGCGCGGAGGCGACCCGTCGAACCATCTTGCGGCTCGAGTCGTAGACACGCAACGCGACCGTGCGCGCCGTGCCGGGTAGATAATAGTCGAGCAGGGCGCCGTTGGGAGGATTGTCTGCGGTGGGTTCCTCGGGAGGAATGGGGGTACCCGGAAAGGCATCGTTGTCGACGCGTACCGTGACCTGTGGCCTGTAGAGAAACGCGGACGCGGAGTGTGGGTGCTGTGCGGCCTGACGCAGGGGGGTGATGTCATCGAGAATCCAGAACGAGCGCCCGTGGGTAGCGATGACGAGATCGTCGCCGTGTACGATCATGTCGCGCACCGAGGTGTGGGGGAGATTCAGCTGCAGCGGTTGCCAGTGCTCGCCCTCGTCGAACGAGACCTCGATTCCAAATTCAGTGCCTGCGTAGAGGAGCCCCTTCTGCTCCGGGTCTTCGCGTATGGCCAGCACGAACTGAGGTGCTTCAAGTCCTGCCGTGATTGAGTCCCAGCTTTTGCCATAGTTGCGCGTGCGATAGAGGTAGGGTGCACGGTCGTTCAGGCGATGGCGCTCAATCGCCGCATACGCGACAGCCGCATCGAAGTGCGAGGGCTCGATGAGCGAGATCTTGCTCCATGGCCGAATGCCCGGAGGCGTCACATTGGTCCAGGTCTTGCCGCCGTCGCGTGTCAGCGAGATGAGTCCTGTGTCGCTGCCTGTCCATAAAACGTCTTTGTCGAGATAGGACGGGGCGACCGTTGCCAGCGTGCCGTAACCCAGTGCTATGGCCTTCTCCGGCGTGGGCTTTGCCGCATCGTCATCGGTGTTTCGCGCCGAGGGGTTGCCGCTCCCGGCGGCGACGGCCTTCGCGGAGGGGGTGACAGTCTTGCCGCCGGTGAGATCGGGGCTGATCTCGGTCCAGTGCAGGCCTCCGTCCATGGTCTTCAAGACGTACTGCGTCCCGAGATACAGCGAGGATTTATCGACCGGAGAAAAAGCGAGCGGCGGGGTCCACGGATCGCGATACTTCCTCTGTGCGATATCCGTTCCAAACACGGTCACAGGCCAAGGTGACACGTCCTGCGTGAGGGAGCGGCGCCGGTCCCAGCGTGAGACTGTTCCAAAGCTGCCGCTGGCGTAAAGGATGTCCGGGTTCCTTGGATCGACTGCGAAGTAGCCGCTCTCGCTGTTGCTTGCGAGAAACCAGTCGCGCGAGGTGATCCGGCCATGGTCTGTTCGACTCGGCACGGCCACTCCACCGCTATCCTGTTGCGCCCCATAGACGGTGTATGGGAAGCGATCATCCGTGGTGACATGATAAAGCTGCGCGGTGGGCTGGTTGTACCAGGTCGACCAGGAGTTGCCGCGGTCGAGGCTGATCGTGGTTCCCTGGTCGGTGCCGAGGACCAGCCGATCACGATTTTTCGGGTCAACCCACAGCTCGTGATAGTCATCGCCGCCGGGTGCGCCGCGCACGACCGTGATGGTCTTGCCGCCGTCCACGGAAGCAAAAAGGGCGATGTTCGGAATATAGATGGTGTCGGCGTCGCCCGGGTCGACGGTGATCCGGCTGAAGTACCACGCCCGGCTGGTAAGGCGAGTGTCCGCGTTGGCGAGCGTCCAATTCTCGCCGCCGTCGTTGGAGACGTAGAGGCCGGAGACCTTCGCTTCGATGAGCGCATAGACGCGCCGGCCATCGGCGCTGACGGCGACGCCGGTACGGCCCCAAGCACCGGCGGGCAGGCCGTGGTCGATGCACCGCTGCCAGGTCTCACCCGCATCGACAGAGCGATAGATTCCGCTGTCAAGACCGGCGATCGGTCCGTACGTGCTCCACGGGGGACGATGCGCGTCCCAGAGCGAGGCGAAGAGCACGCTGGGTTTGGCAATCGCGATGGCAAGATCGGCCACACCGACATTGGGACCTTTGTCGAGCGTTCGCTTCCAGGTCTTTCCGCCGTTCGTCGTTTTGTAGACTCCGCGGTCCGGGTTGGGGCCGTAGGCATGTCCCAAGGCGCCGACATAGACGATGTCGGGGTTCGTCGGGTCAAGTGCGATTTTGCTGATCTGCCGCGTGTCGGCGAGGCCGGCGTAGGTCCAAGAATCGCCACCGTCGACGGATTTGTAGACGCCCGCACCGGAGGCGAGATCCGAACGAATATCGCTTTCCCCGGTGCCGACGTAGATCACCTTGGGATTTGCGATGGAGACCTCGAGTGCGCCGATGGAGGCCACCGGTTGATTGTCAAAGACCGGCTTCCAGACCGTTCCCGCGTCAGTGGTCTTCCACACGCCCCCATCCACCGCGCCGAAGTAAAAGGTGTTTCCGGCGCCGGGCACACCGCCGACCGCCACCGCGCGCCCTCCGCGAAACGGACCGATCATGCGCCATTTCAAGTCGCTGAAGAGTTGCGGCGCCACGGTCTCGGCCACGGTCTCGGCCGCAAGAGACCGGACAATGAGCAGGGAGGCGATCAGTCCAACGCAGCACCGGACCGCAGGATTGCGCAGTTCTCTCACTAGTTTCTCCACGGGTTGATCAATCGACGTACGCTTACTTGCGTTTGGCGAATACCGGGTTATCGATGGTCCCGCCGATATGGAACGGGAACGACAGCTTGCCATCTTTCAGCGTCCCTCCGGCCAACCGCGCGAACAGATTCGTCATAAATCCCTGCTTGGAGACAATTTCAGCCACACCCTGGTAGTTCAGCTCGTCGGAGCCGGATATGCTGACACTCCCTGACCCATCAAGATCGACTCCGTAGCCGTCGATGTCGATGACCTTGCTCGAAATTCGTTCGTGATCGAGCTCCAGGTCGGTCGAGACAAAATTGAACGAGGAGGGATCATTCTTGGCGGGCCCCAGATCATTATAGTGCGCCAGTTTCATCAGGTTCGCATTTAGCTTCAGGCTCGGCACCTGACCGTCTCGCACGGTCAAATGGCCAGTGCCGTGCAGTCCCTCCCAAGGATGCAGGGAGTGCTGGATTTCTCCGGCGATCTTCAAGTCGCCTTCCATCTTTCCCGTCATTCTCCCGCGGGCACTTTGAAAAGTGCTCAGAAGCTGTGCCACGTCAATACCCTTCATCCGTGCATCGGTCTTGAAGCTGGCATTCTTTCCCGCCAATTTAATCGAGAACTCTCCACTCGTGCTTCCGCCATAAGTTTCCGCTTCCACGTCCGTGAAAAAAACGTGCCTCGCCTGCAGCCGGATATTGGAGCTCAGATTCTTCGCCTCGATCGATCCAAACCGCAACATCGCCGCTTTCAGCGTCCCCTGGCCATCGAGCGTCGTGGACGCAGGGTCGATGATAGCCACCGCATTCACGTTTGATAGTTCGCTGGAGACTTCTTGCGCTTCGAAAAAGACCGGTCCGGCCGCGTCGGAAGGCAGAAGATTTGACACGGTGACGTGCCCCCGCTTGATTTTCACCAGCGCGATCAATCCGATTGGAAACGAGCTCGGCCTGCTCTTCGCCCCTGGGTTCTCGAAATTCCACGGTCCGTCCGGGTCTGAAACCAGGTTGATGATCGGCTCATCGAGCAGCAGCGATCTGATCACGATCTGTCGGTGCAGCAGCGCCCACACGTCGATCTGAGCATCGATCCGTGCCACCTTCAGGATGTAACTCGGTGGAAACAACGGCGGGCTCTTGACGGCAAGATCTTCCACGCGAATCGACACTTTTGGAAAAAACGTAGCCGTCAACCGGCCGATCTCCATTTTTTTGCCGGTGCTCTGTTCCAAATAGGAGATCGCCTTCGACCGGTAGCGATCCGCATTCAGCAGAACGGGGGCAACGAAAACGACGGCGATGAGCAGCGTTACGACGATTCCCGCGAGAATAAGCCCGGTCCTTCGATGTATGGTCATGGCACCCTCAATTGCTAACCGAAGGCCGGAAGCACCGCAATTTCCTCAAAGGGTACGGCTTCGACCGGCAGGCCGTCTTTTCTCCAGGCCCGCAGACCGCCCTTGATGACCGCGACTCGAACCCCGGTTTTCTCCAGCTCCCGAGCCACTCGCACGCTGGTCGCTTCTCGAACGCAGGTGCAGTACACAAACACCGGCCGTCCGGCCGGAAATTCTTCGTTCGACTGGTGCAGCGTGTGAGGATCCAGTCTTCGGGAACCCGTGATACGCACTGCTTTGCGATCAAGATAGCCGTGACTTCGTACATCGTAGATGCACGCCCCGGCCTTCACCGCATGCGCGGCCTCTGATGGGATCGCATAAGAAACGGGGCGTAGGCGGCGCTCCTTGATCCATCGCCACAGTTGCAGCGCCACGTAACCGGCGATCAATGCGATGACAGCCCAACCCACGATCCGGCCGAAGGTCCGGTAGCCTTTCGTGATGACCTGGAGCGCACCGCTGAACGCAAACCCCACGATGAAGTACGCGGCGATGTAGAGCGCCGCACCGGCCAGATCCAGGCGAATGAACTGCACGAGCCGCATATTCATGCAGCCTGCGAGCGGTGGCGCCATGGTGTTGATTCCGGGAATGAATTTCGCAATGACGAGGAGCTTGCGGCCGCGGCGATAGAAGGAATCCGCCGAGCGAAGAATGCAGGACTCGGGGTTCAGCGAAATGCGGCACAGGAGGCCGAGGAGCCACCATCCGGTGTAGCGGCCGACGAGAAACATCAGCGTGTCGCCGGCGAGCATCGCCGCCAAAGCCCCGAGCACCACATACGCACCCTGCAGCGAACCGGTGGCGCTGGCGCCGCCCGCGATCAGCAAGGCCAGCGCGGCGGGCACCGGAAATCCCACGGCCTCCAGAAATACCGCGGTAAATAGAATCGCGTAGCCGTGCGCGGCGAGGTTCGAAACCCAGGATTCCATGATGGCACTCGAGAGGATACGCCAATGCCGCAGGGGACGCTTGCCGCGCCATTACGATCCGTCCGCCTGCGCGGCGAAGATTCTGCGCACCGACTCCAAGGTGTCGGCATCTTCGCTCCGTTTGTCGTCTCGGTATCGCTTCACTCTCGCGAGCCTTAACGCCAAACCGCCCGGGTAGCGGGTGCTGGCCTGCAGATCGCTGAAGGCTATTTCCACGACCAGTTCCGGCCGCACGTACACCGTCCATTGGTCGCGGTGCGTTTCACGGGCCAGCAATTCCTTTGTCTGCCATTCGAGTGTGGCGTCCGTGAGGCCTTTGAATGTCTTTCCCAGCATGACGTATTCGTCCGTGGCAGGGTTCAGGGCGCCGAGATGCAAATTCGACAGTTTGCCGGAGCGGCGGCCATGTCCCCATTCGGCGGCGAGCACGACGAGATCAAGCGTATGAGCACGCTTGATCTTGAACCAGCTCGCGCCCCGATCGCCGGCCGCATAGGGCGCGTCCAGCGACTTCGCCATGAGACCTTCGTGGCCGGCTTTGATCGCAGCATCATAGAAGGCGCCGGCCTCGGGTTCCGACGATGTGACCAGTCGTGGAACGCGCATCGATGCCGGGACGGCCTCGGTCAGTGCTGCGTGGCGTTCGCGGGTGGGCTGATCCGTGATGCTGCGTCCACCGAAGTGAAGGCAGTCGAAGAAAAATGCTCTGATCGGCAATTCGGCGCGCAGCGATTCGACGTTGAGCTTCCGGCCGAAACGGCGCATGGTGATCTGGAAGGGATGCGGTCGCCCCGCGGAGTTGAACGCGATCGCCTCGCCGTCGAGCACCAGCGTGTGCGCGGCGAAGCTGCGGACCGCCTCGACGATTTCCGGCACGGCGCCCGTCACCTCGTTCAACGAGCGAGTATAGATTCGCACCACGTCGGACGCCTTGTGCGCTTGAATGCGGGCGCCGTCCATCTTCCACTCGAACGCCGCTTCGCCGCCCAGCTCTTTCAATGCCTCGGCGGGGTCGGCGGCCGACTGCGCCAGCATGGGCGAGGCGGGCATGAAAAGCTCGAGATGAAATCGCGCCAGAGCCGCCGCTCCCTCCACCAATGCCGCACGCGCCACTGCTCCGAGGCTTTTTGAGTACATCGCTGCTTGGCGCACCTGCGTCACCGGCACGTTGGCGGCGGCGCCGATGGCGTCGATCATGACTCCTGCCAGTGCGCCTTGCCGAAGCTCGCCGACAATGAGACGCAGCAGGAACTGCCCTTCCGCCGGCGTCGCGCGGGTAAACAAGTCCCGCAGCGCCTGCGCGCGACGGGCCGTGGAACCGGCGCCGAGAATATCCGCGATTGCCGCAAGAGAGCGATCGACCTCCGAGATCGACAGCTGCGCCTCGCTCGCCGCCGCCGCCGTCGCTGTTGCCGTCGCCGCCGCCGTCGCCGCTGCCGCTGCCGCTGCCGCAGCCGCAGCCGCAGCATGCAGAGCCTTGTACGCGATACCGATTTTCCCCTGCGATATCTCCCCGGACAAATAATTCACCGTGGTTTCTATCTCATCCGGCGGCAATGTCTTAAGCAGGGAGGCCAGTTCCCGCACTTTGGCGAGCCGGCCGGAGGCGCTTGCAACGCGCTGCGATGTACTTACTAGGTCGGCAAGAAGTGACATCGGAAGCACCCCCGGGCGCACAAGATTCTGGACGGCCGTTCAAGATCGCCTTATGCTGCGTTGACGATAACAAAGACGGGATGAAAGCGTTGAAACACCACTCAAATACCAGGGAGGGTGCTGTTCGCGCACCGCATATCCCATGGCCGCTCATCGCCGCCGCCGTGCTGCTGCCGGCCGCTCTGCCGACCGCCCTCGCGCAAACCACCGTGAAGTCCGCCGAGTCTCAGGGACCGGCAATCGAGGAAATCGTGGTTACCGCCACGCGCCGCGCCGAGCCCCTCTCCAGGGTCGCCATCAGCGTCAGCACCTTCAGCGCCGAGCAGATGGACGATCGCGGGGTCAAGGACTTTGACGATCTCGTGCGGCTGTCGCCGGGACTCAATCTGACGCGTCAATCCGCGACCGGCGCCAACCAAATCTCGATTCGCGGCATCTCCTCGGATGCCGGCTCGGGCACCACCGGCGTGTACATCGACGACACGCCGATTCAGGTCCGAAACTTGGGCTTCGGCGCCGGCAACGCATTCCCGGGACTGTTCGACGTCGAGCGCGTCGAGGTGCTGCGCGGCCCGCAGGGAACGCTATTTGGCGCAGGCTCGGAGGGCGGCACGGTCCGTTTCATTACCACCTCGCCGAACGTCTCGCAGGCCTCAACTTACGTGCGCAGCGAAGTCGCCACCTTGAGCAACGGCTCGCCCACTTATGAGGGGGGTGTGGCCTTCGGCGCCCCGATCATACCGGACCAACTCGGCTTTCGCGTCAGCGCCTTTTTTCGTCACGAGGGCGGCTGGATCAATGAGGTTGACGGCACCTACAAGCTCACGGATCCGACCGGGGCCTCCTACGGCCACTCGGTCGACTTCACGCAGAGCAGTACGATTGCAAGGGACGTCAACTGGACCCGAACTTCGGCGTTGCGCGCGGCGTTCAAGTGGACGCCCAGCGATTTACTGACGATCTCGCCCGCGGTGTTCCATCAGGAGCACCATCTCAACGACGGCGCCGGCAATGTCTATGACCTTGCCACCTCAAACCCCGGTTCCGACCGCTATTCGCGTCAGGGCTTCGTCGCCTTCCCGGCGGGAACGGTCTACAACGTCTTCAACCCCGGGGGAGGGCAGCAGCTGACCCTGAATGCGGAGAACGTCCCGCAGAATGCGTTCGGAACCGACAAGTTCACGCTGTCCTCCATCGCGATCTCGTGGGATCTGGGACCGGTGCAGTTCGTGTCCAACACGTCGTACTTCGACCGCAAGTCCGTGCAGTGGTACGACTACACCAAGGGCTATGTCGAGTTCTATGTGCCGCAGTTCTTCGTTGCGGCCGACGGCGTGACGCCGACGGGCAACTACGCGCCGCTCGGCTGGAAGGCGATGGCGCTCTACAACAATGCGCAGGGGAACTTCATCGAGGAGTTGCGCCTGCAATCGAAGGATTCCGCGGCGCCGCTCACGTGGGTGACGGGTGTGTTCTTCTCGCACGATAGACAAAGCGCCTCGGAGCCCATCAGCGAGAACTTCCTGATCAATTCGCCGTGGGTGGGGTTTTATCCCACGGCCTCGGGGTTCGGCTACTACGGGGTGACCGGCGGCCCGCCGTTTGGGCCGGGATCCACCGCGGCGCAGAATTTCTTTGGCGACAACATGCTGGCGAATGCGGTCTCGTTCCTGGGTAACTGGCTCGCGGTCGAGCAGCAGATTGCGGGATTTGCCCAGGCGGACTACAAGATCATCGACCCGCTCAAGCTGACCGCCGGCGTGCGCGTGTCGCACAACAAGCTGGATTTCACGGCCTCCTATCTGGCACCGGAGAATAACTCCAACGCGCCGTTCGGTTTCCCGTGCCCGGTAGCCACTTGCACCTTGGGATCGGGCGCGCTGACGCCGTCTTACCCGCAGTCCGCGACGCACTCATCCGAGACCGCCGTGACGCCCAAGGCCGGCGTGTCGTTTCAGATCAACGATGCGAACATGCTGTACGCCACCGCCGCCAAGGGCTTCAGACCCGCCGGCGCTTCCTTGAGAGCGCCCACCATCTGCAATGGGGACTTGATCAACAACGGCTACGTCGATGCGCAGGGCAATCCGGTCCAGCCGACCAGCTACAAGTCCGACTCCCTGTGGAGCTATGAACTCGGCTCGAAGAGCCGCCTCTTCGGCGGCCGCTTCGTGCTCGATGGCAGCGTCTATGAGATCAAATGGAAAAACATTCAGGTGAACGTGCCGCTCCCGAACTGCGCCTACAATTTCGTCGACAACCTGGCGAACGCGACGTCCAAGGGGTTTGACCTGGCATTTGAGTTGAAGGCGACCGAGCACCTCGATCTGAGCGGCGCCTTCGGCTATAACAAACCGACGTTTGATCGTGACGCGCTCTCGCCCGGCGGCAAGGCGATCTACAAGGGCGGATCGAGCATTCCCGATGCGGGCCCGCCGGAATCCATTTCGGTCTCCGCCGAGTACGTTCAGCCCCTGGCAACCCAGCGCGAGGCGTACGTGCGCCTCGACTACACCCATACGACTCAATGGCGGCGCTTCGGGACCGATGAATACGGCACACCGAGCTTCGATCCGCTGCTCAAGCCGATTCCCGCTTACGGCGTTTGCAACCTAAGGTTCGGCGCGCGATTCGGGCGACTCGATGTGTCGGCGTTCGTGCAGAATGTGGGCGACACCGCTCCCGCTCTGGAGCTCACGCGCAGCCAGATCTACGATCCACAGGACTGGCAGAACGTGACGCTGCGGCCGCGCACCTACGGACTGACGGCGATATGGCGGAATTGAGCCCGCGATGCACAAACTTGCCGGCGATGCACAAACTTGCCCGCGATGCACAAGCTTGAATTAAGACTCGCGGTCATCGCATGGTCGTTGTCGGCAGTGCCGTTCGCGGCCGGCGTCGCGGCTGAGGCCCGCGCACCGGCCGACTTGGTTCTCACCGACGCCAAAATCTATACCGCGGACGCCGGCCGGTCGATGGCCGAAGCGCTCGCGGTCAGCGCGGGAAAGATCGTTTTCGTGGGCTCCAAGGCCGGCGCCGAGGGCTGGATTGGCCCGAATACCAAAGTCGAGCGCCAAGCCGGCCGGCTGATTCTTCCGGGACTCTTCGATTCCCACATTCACCCATTGGGGATCGTGGACCTCGATGTCTGCGATCTGAAGAGTCAGGCCAAGTCTCTGAAGGAGATGACGGCTTTCGTCCAAGGCTGCATCACGCGCTACAGGGTCCCGGCGGGCGAATGGCTGAGCGTCCGGCAGTGGAATTTCAGCAACGGCAACGAACCCGATGCCGAACATCCGACGTTGCGGGCGGCTCTCGATCTCGCCTCTACCGCGCACCCGATCCAGCTGCTCGGTAATGACGGTCATCACGGCGCCTTCAACAGCGCCGCGCTCGCGCGCGCGACGAACGCGGGCGGCAAGAGCATCGGCTACTCCAAGGCGACTCTCGCCGCAGAGTTCACGGAGTATCGCAAGCTGGTCGGGGTCGACGCGGGCGGCGAGCCGAACGGCACCGTGAATGAGCATGCCCGCCGACTTATGGGCACGCCCTCGATGCGCATGGTCGATTTTCCTGAACTCATGAAAGATCCCGCACGCATCACGGCGCGTCTCAACAGCGTCGGCATCACCGGCATCATGGACGCCGCGGTTCCACCGGAGACGCTGCCGCTGTACGACACGCTCGAGAAGACCGGCAAGCTCACGGTGCGCGCGACCCTGGCGCAGTTCTATGACCCGGATGTCATCAAGACGCCGGGCGGCCAGCCGGACTGGGCCCGAATGGTGTCGACGGCGACATCGATCCGCTCGAGGTACGCGAACGACCCGCTGATCCGGGCCGACATCGTCAAGCTGTTCGCCGACGGCGTACTGGAGGGCAATCCATACGCGGTGCCCCCCACGCTGCCGGAGGTCGCGGCGATCAAGCCGTATCTGCAGCCGATCTTCGCCCTGGGCAAGGAGGGCCATCTGTCCGTTGCCGGCTACGTCGACACGGCGTCACCGCTCTGTGTCGAGGTCAGGACCCATCCCGAGGCGTACGAGTCGGCGTCCGCGGCGGCCGCATTCCTCAAGCAACGCGGCTACCATCCCGGTCAATGCCAGATCTCGAGCGGCGAGCTGCAGCACGAGCGCGCCGTCATTATGGAGTTCGTCAAGCGCTTCCACCTGGCCGGTTTCGGCGTGCATATCCACGCCATCGGCGATGCGCCGATTCGCACCGCGGTGGACGCGATCGAGGCCGCGCGTGCGGCAGACGGCATTTCGTCCACGCACGACGGCCTGGCGCACGTGCAGCTGGTGAACCCCGACGATGTGGTGCGCATCGGCCGAGATCACCTCTACCTCGCGTTCACGTACTCGTGGGTCTCCACCGATCCGGAGTACGACCTGTCGGTCGTGCCTTTCTTCGACAAGGTGCGCGGCGGCGATACCGCCGCGCTGCACCCGGCCGACGGGTACTACGAAAAAAATGCCTACCCGGTGCGCGCGCTCAAGGTCGCCGGCGCGATTCTGGTCGCGGGCTCGGATGCACCGGTCGAGACGCGCGACCCGCGGCCCTTCGTCAACATGGCGATGGCCGTGACGCGGCGGGTCCCCGGGAGCCCCGCGCTCAATGCCTCACAGGCAGTGCCCATCCGCGACGCGATCGATGCATACACCATCAACGGCGCGCAATACCTGAAGCGCGACCAGGAGGCCGGGTCGATCGAGGTCGGCAAATCCGCCGACTTCATCGTTCTCGACCGGGACATACTGCAACTCGCCGATACGGGCTCGGCGGATGATATCGCCAAGGTCGAGGTGCTCGAGACTTACTTCATGGGGACCGCCGTCTACCGGCGGCCGACCCTCCAGCAGATCGCGCCGCGCGCACGATGAGACGGGAGACGCTTGCCGCTGCGCATCCGAATCTCGGCAGCGGCCGAAGAGTTGGGTCTATGCAGTTGTGCGAGCGCGAGCCGGACCGATGAGAAAGATGGCGACCGCCGCGACGACAAAGGGTGCGCTGAAGAAGAAATAAAGCTGCGCCGGCAACCAGCCGCGATCGAGCAGCGCGCCGCTCGCGAGCGGCGCAAGTATTGCTCCAAAGCGCCCGATGCCGATCGCCCACCCCATGCCGGTGGTTCGCACCGCAGTCGGATAGAGCGGTGGCCCGACGGCATAGAGGCCCGCCATCGCCGCGTTCGCGATGATGCCGAGCAGCAACGCCGTCCAAAGCGCGGTGCCCATCCGGCTCATGACGAGTCCGAACACAACGATCAATAGAGCACTGCCGATGAGTGCGCCGAACAGCAAGCGGTGCGTGTCGGCGCGCGCCGCGGCAAGGGCGAAGAGGCCGCAGCCGGCTATCCCACCGAGATTCAACAGGACTCCGCCGGTCATGCCCTGGCCAGCGCTCAATCCGGCCGCATTCAGCAGACGCGGCGTCCAACTCAGGATGAAGTAAAAGCCCGCCATCGTACAAAAAAACACGATCCACACCAGCGCTGTCTTGGGCCTCATCAGGAGTCTCAATTGCGCGCCGATCGAATCTTGGCCGCTCCGGTTGGAATCGGTCAGGAAGTCGAGTGACTCCGGCAACTTGCGCCAGGCGAGCGGCAACATCAAAAGTGACAATGTTCCGCCGATTACAAATGCCGCGCGCCACCCGTAGCGCGGGATCGCGTACGCAGCCAGTGCGCCGCCAATAGTGGCACCGATCGAATAGCCCGTTGCGTAGATTGCGAGCGCCGTCCCGCGCCAGCTATCCGGCGCATACTCCGACACGATGACGGCGACGCTCGCAATCGTGCCGCCGATGCCGATTCCGGTGAGAACCCGCAGGATCAGCAGCTCGGCGTAATCGCGCGCCAGCGCCGATCCCAGCATGCCGAGGCCGGCGATTGCCACGGAAAGCAGCACGATGATGCGTCGGCCCCAGCGATCCGCGCAGGGACCGAGTGTCAGTGAGCCCAGGCCCATTCCGACGAGGCCGGCACTCAGCAACGCGCCGAGCTGGCTATCGAGCAGATGCCAGTCCGCCTTGACGCCCGAGGCCGCGAACGACATCGCAAGAACATCGAATCCGTCCAGCATGTTGAGTCCGACGCAGAGTGCAATCACGGTCAGCTGAAAGGCCGTGATCGGGCCCTGTGCGAGCCGGCGCTGCAGATCCTGGCTGTGCTGCAGATCCTGGCTGTGCTGCAGATCCTGACCGTGTTGCAGATCCTGGCTCAAGGCGTCGCCCGCCGGCTGACCTTGAAGCGCCCGACGAGGCTGTAACTGGAGCCGGGATGGATGAGACGTGCGCTGCTGACCACCGCCCCCCCGGACCAGGTCCGACGCCGGACACGCAGCACGGGCTCCCCTGGTGGGATCTTGAGCAATACCCGCGTGGCACGATCCGGCATCAGCGACTGAATGATGTGTTCCACCTCATCGAGTGGTCCGAGCTGCATCAGGAATTCATAGGGTGTAGCCCGTGTGAAGTCCTGGCCCAGATACCGCGGCGCGAAGGCGGGTCGAACAAAGCGGTTCTCAATCTGAATGGGGCGATCGTCTTCGAAGTGGACGATGACCGAATGAAACACCGCGGAGCCCGGTGCGAGTTCCAGCTCGGTCGCGGTCTCAAGATCGCAAGTCTCGGCTGAGAGGCGGTGCACCTTGGCCGAATGCCGATGGCCGCGCTCGACAATCTCGTCGTGAATATTGCGGATCTCGAGCAGAGTCGACTGCGGCCTGCGGCGTGCGACCCGGGTTCCCGAACCGGGACGCCGCGTCAGGATGTCGGTTGCCGCAAGATCATGGAGCGCGCTGTGGACGGTCATGCGCGCGGTGCCGAAGGCGTTCGCCAGCTCCGTCTCGGACGGCACGCGATAGCCCTCGGGCCATGCGCCACTGTCAATCTTGGCGAGCACGAACCGCTTGATTCGCTCATTGAGCGGCCGCTCGTCGTCCGGCCCCCCGGGCAGTTGGAAGGAGCGCTTGCCGCGGGCGGCTTTTTGGTCAGATTTCAGCATACTCTTGACAATCCAATTGCCCTAGTGCAAACATTATTACCCTAGGCTAATAAGAATGCAAGGGATGGGAGGCTCGCTCCGGCATTGGATCGAGCGACGCTTGTTACGAGGAGAGCAACGGATATGAACATTGCTGATTCGACGGTCGCCGACTTTCAGAAGGACGGGGTCGTGGTGCTGCGTGGGGTGTTCCGAGACTGGGTCGAACCGCTGTCTCGAGGCGTGGCGGAGGTCATGGCGCATCCCAGCCCGCTGGAGCGCTCATACCAGCCAAAGGATGGATCGGCACCGTTCTTCCAGGATCTCTGCAACTGGCAGCGCATTCCTGCATTTCGCGCATTCATCTATGAATCGCCCGCCGCCGAAGTCGCAGCCCGCTTGATGAGATCGGCCACCTCACGGTTCTTCCACGACCACATACTGGTCAAGCGGCCTGGCAACAGTACCGTTACACCGTGGCATCAAGATCAGCCCTACTACTGCGTCGAGGGTGACCGCACCGTCAGCTTCTGGACGCCTCTGGACCCCATCTCGCGCAATGTCAGTCTGGAATGTGTCGCCGGGTCGCATCGATGGAATACGGCGGGCTACCGGCCGAAGCGTTTCGACGGCAGCCCACTCTATGCGGACGAGCAATTCGAGGACGTACCGGACATTGGCGCCCAGCGAGATCAGCTCGTCATCCGTGGCTGGGACATGGCGCCGGGAGACGCAATCGCATTCGATTTTCGCACCATTCACGGCGCGCCGGCCAACGCGTCACCCGTCACTCGACGTGTCTTTTCATCCCGGTGGGTCGGTTCCGACGCGCGCTTCGTGCGGCGTGGCGCATCGGGATCGCCGCCCTTTCCTCATCTGACGCTCAAGGACGGCGCGCCATTTGACGCCCCTGAGTTTCCGCTGGTTTATGGTCAACGACTTGATGAGAGGGGAAATTGATAAAACGCTACCGAGCGAAATACGCCGGTTGATCGATATCGGCGGTGAGCCCTGGCTGTTCAGGCTTCAACGAACATGATCATCGCGCCAGCTGTGTCGCGTCAGAATGACCGCGGCGATGCGCCGGCGGAGCATCATTCCTTCTTTGCGTAACGCGGTTCGTGGCGCTCGAAGATCGCTTCTTCGAAGCGTGCCTCTGATGATGAGTTTTTGCGTGGCCCACGATAGCCGGCTGAATGGGTGCGCCGTAGACGTGGTGATTCGTATGAGGGTGCGGGACGAAGGAATTCGGCTTTGGTCGCGAGTCGCTCGGGCTATCGCCGGCAACTGACAGCACAGGTTGCACGAGTGTGACCGCCACGAGCAAGGCAGTTGCGAATTTCGTCATGCCCCTGATCCTCCTGATCTTAATGGTAGGTCAATATCGCGGCCTGCGCGCGCGCCAAAATGTGATGTGCGTCGTGAGATACGCACTCTGAAGGACTCCCTCCGTGCTCCTCACGCGCCGCCGCGCCCCCGAGCTACGGAGCGCTCGGCGTCGGGGCGGCCATCAATACACCTCCGGCACGACCATTTCCGCGGGCACCGCCTGCCGGGAGTAGTGCTCGTGATGCTCGCGCTGCGGCAGCACGATGGTCGGCTTCGGCATCTCCTCGTAGGGAAACTGCTGCAACAGATGATGGATGAAGTTGAGGCGCGCGCGTTTCTTGTCAACGGCGTGCACGACCCACCATCGCGCCTCGGGAATGTGCGAGCGCTCGAGCATCACTTCCTTCGCCTTGGTGTAGGCCTCCCATCGACGGCGGGATTCGAGATCCATCGGGCTCAGCTTCCATTGCTTGAGGGGGTCGTGAATGCGCCCGAGAAACCGCAGGTATTGTTCCTCGTCCGTGATCGAAAACCAGTATTTCAGCAACTTGATGCCCGATCGAACCAGCATGCGCTCGAACTCCGGCACCGAGCGGAAGAACTCTTCGTACTCCGCGGGTGTGCAGAAGCCCATCACTTTCTCGACGCCGGCCCGGTTGTACCAGCTGCGGTCGAACAGAACGATCTCCCCGGCCGCGGGGAGGTGCGGCACATAGCGCTGGAAATACCACTGGGTTCGCTCGCGGTCATTGGGCGCCGGCAGCGCCACGACCCGGCACACGCGCGGATTGAGCTTTTGGCTGATGCGCTTGATCGCTCCGCCCTTGCCGGCTGCATCACGTCCTTCGAATAGAATCAGGACCTTCTGCCCCGAAGCGACCACCCAATCCTGCAGCTTCACGAGTTCGGCCTGGAGTCGAAACAGCTCCCGGAAATAATCCCGCCGGTAGTCTTTGCCCTCGTTGATGTCTGCGAGCGGTGAGCCGCCCGGAAGCGGATGGCGGTCCTCGATCTCCATCTCCAATTCTTCATCGTAGCCGTCTGCCAGATCGCGGCTGATGCGGCGGATGATCTCTTCGTGCTCGATCGGCGGCTGTGCGCTCATAATTGACTACTCCCCTCATCGCAAAATACTGAAGCATCGTCTCTCAAATATGTTTCAGTTAACGTAGCAGTACCGGCGTTGGTGCGCCGCTCTGCCGGGGAGGACGGCACTCCCCCTGCCGGTCGATTGCTGCGTCTCGCCGGACCATAGAGTCTATAATTCGTCCGCAGCTTCACGAGTATCACTTCGAGCCTAGAACGGCGTCAGCGAATATTGCAACAGTCCTGTGGAGACATGATGGAGAGGGTAAGTCCTTTGTTTGGATCAGCACCCGCGGCACCTGCGGCGGCTACGGCACCCGCGGCTGCGGCACCTGCGGCGGCTCCGACGGAATATACGTACACCACCGGGATACTGCCGGCCCAGGAGCTGCTCCAGCTCGTGCACGTGACGAAGGAGATTCGATCCCTGGAGCCCATCCTGGATGACCAGATCCAGCCGGCCAGCATCGATCTGCGGTTGGGTTCCGTGGCATACCGCGTCCGCGCAAGCTTCCTGCCGGGATCGAACTCGACCGTGCAAGAGAAGCTGCGCGATTTCACCATGCATGAGATGGATATCACCCGGGGCGGGGTGCTCGAGAAGGGCTGCGTGTATATCGTCCCGCTGCTGGAGCAGCTCGCGCTGAAGCACCGCATGTCCGCGCTCGCCAATCCAAAGAGCTCGACGGGCCGGCTGGATATTTTTACCCGGGTCATCACCGACAATGGATCGGAATTCGATCGGGTCCGCGAAGGGTACAAGGGGCCGCTGTATGCGGAAATCTCTCCCCGAACCTTCAGTATTTTGGTGCGTCAGGGATCGAAGCTGAGTCAGTTGCGGATTCGCCGGGGAACCCCTCTCAACAGCGATGAGCGTCTGCGCGAGCTGCAGCAGAAGTTTCAGCTCGTGGGCCGCCAGCTGTCGGACGATCAGATCAAGAACGGGGTGCCGATCACCGTGGATGTCCACGGCGATGCGACGGGCGGAATCATCGGGTACAAGGCGAAGAATCATGCGGGCCTGATCGACGTCGATAAGGTGGGGCATTACAACGCCCGCGACTTCTGGGATCCCGTGGCTGCCCCCGGACCTCGCGGTCTCATCCTCGATCCCGCGGATTTCTACATTCTCGCGTCGCGCGAATCGGTGAAGGTCCCGCCCGGCTTTGCGGCGGAAATGATCGCGTACGATACGCTGGTCGGTGAATTTCGCGTGCACTACGCCGGATTCTTCGACCCGGGATTCGGTGATGCCAGCGCCGGCGGCGAAGGATCAAAAGCCGTGCTCGAAGTGCGCTCCTACGAGCTGCCGTTCGTGATCGAGGATGGCCAGATCGTCGGGCGCCTCGTCTATGAGAGGCTGACCGGTCCGCCCGAGCGAGTCTACGGCGCCGGGGTCAAATCGAATTATCAGCGCCAAGGCTTGCGATTGAGCAAGCATTTCAAACAAGAATAAGGGCGGATCGCGCTGAGTAATGGAATCGCGAACTTTGCTTGGAGCGACTGAAGCGGCGGCGGCGGGCCTGTGCCGGGCGGCACTGGCCATGCTCGCGATGGCCGCGGTCATGGCCGCCACGGTGCCGTGCACGGCCGTCGCGCAGAAATCCCCCGCCGCCGCGCCGGAGCCGGTCAGCATCGTCGTCATACGGGCGGCTCGCCTCATCGACGGTCGCGGGGGAGAGCCGCTGGCACCGGCCATGGTAAGGGTCGACGGTGATCGAATCACCGCCGTGGCCTCTTCGCTGCCGATTCCCGCGGCTGCGCGCGAGATCGATCTGGGCAACGCCACCTTGCTGCCCGGGTTCATCGATTTGCACACCCACCTCACCGGGCGCAGCGATGTGCACTGGGAGGACGCGCTGGTCAAGACGACGCCGGCGGAGGAAGCGCTGTGGGGAGCGCACTGGGCCTTGATCACGCTCAAGGCCGGCTTCACGACGGTGCGGGACATGGGATGCAACTGGCCCTACACGGACGTGGCATTGAGAAATGCCATCGACGCGGGCGCGGTGCCGGGTCCCCGCATGCTGGTGGCGGGCGCCTACGTGTCCTCGACCGGAGGGGCGGGAGACGCGAGCCAATTCTCGCCCTACGTCCAGGTCCCGCTCGTCCATAATCTTGCCGACGGGCCGGAGGAGATCACGAAGGCGGTGCGCACCAACTTCAAGAACGGTGCGGACTTCATCAAAATTCTCGCGACCGGCGCCGTGCTTTCCAAGGGCATCCTGCCCGGAGCGCAGCAATATTCCGAGGAAGAGATGCATGCCGCCGTGGTGGAAGCACGACGCTGGGGCCGCGACGTGGCCGCCCATGCGCATGGTACCGAGGGAATCAAGGCGGCGATCCGCGCCGGCGTTCACACCATTGATCATGGTTCGGGGCTCGATGACGAAGCGGTGGCCATGCTCAAGGCGCGCCCCGGCACGTACTACGTGCCGACGCTGGCGCTGATGTCGGCGAATCTCGATGAGGAAGGATCGAGCACCATCCCGCCGGCCGAGATGGAGCGCATGCGCACCATCCGCGCCATGGCCGAGGCCGGATTCCGGCGGGCGCTGGCCGCCGGCCTGCCGATCGGATTGGGTACCGACGCTCCCGTCATCGCGCACGGGCAGAACGCACGCGAGTTCCGCACTCGGGTCCGCCTGGGCGAAAAACCAATGGCCTCGTTGATCTCGGCCACACGGATCAATGCCGAGATCATCCACTGGCAAGAGAGGATCGGGACCGTCGAAATCGGGAAGCTAGCCGATCTCGTCGCGGTCCCCGGCAATCCTCTGGCCGACATCACGGTGACCGAGCGGGTGGGCTTCGTGATGAAGGGCGGATTCGTCTATCGAGACGAACTGGCCACGCGCAAGTGATGCCGATGAGCGGGAGCGGGCATTTGCACTGGGATCTGCCGGCGCCTTATCTGGCATCGGTGGCGGTCGCTGCGGCGGACATCGACGCCTACGAGCACGTCAACAACGCCGTCTATATGACCTGGTTCGACCGCGCAGCCTGGCAGCATTCCGCGGCCCTCGGCCTGCCGATCGAGAAATGTCTGCAGCTCGATCGAGGCATGGCAGTCCTTCGCAGCGTCATCGCTTACCTGCGGCCGGCCGTGCTGGGCGATGCGATTCGCGTCGCCACCTGGCTCCTGCCCGGCGACGGCAAACTGCGCGTGCGGCGGCGATTTCAAGTGCGGCGCGAGGCGGACGGCGCCACGCTTGCCCGCGCCGAGATCGAGTATGCCTGCCTCGAGTTGTCGAGCGGGCGTCCAACGCGGTGGCCGCCGGAATTTCGCGAACGCTATGTAGCGCTCGACGAAGTGCTGCGCGCGAGCGGGGCGCTGACGCCGCTCTGACCTCAAGGCCAATCGCGGAATTTGACAAAATCTCCGGCGCGAACCCGCCGCGCTCGGGCTCATGACATAAGCCATGGGCGTCGAGACCCGCCGCGCAAAACTTCCGGCGATTTCGTGACGGAATCGAGTTTTTCAATCCAGCTTCGTTGAGCCGCGCACGCCTAATGGCAACCCCTAACGACGTACAGTGGGCGGGGCGAAGGTTCATTGGATATTTGCGGAGGGATTACTCGTGCGCAGTAATATTGTTTGCTCGTTTGTGGCGGTTTTTGCCGTGTTGGCACAGTTTGCAGCCGTGATGGCAGCGTTCACACTGTCGGTGCCGGCGATTGCCGATCAGCCCGCGGGCGCAACGGCGGCGATTTCGGTAACCCAGGAACGCAGCGTTCGTGGAGTCGAGGATTTGATCGTCGAAGTTCGGCGACCCTTGTAAGCCAAGACGCGATTCGCGCGGTGAGCGCCGGCGTTGATGGTTTACGTGAGGCAGCAACGATCGGCACGCATGGGCCGCTCCCTATGCGTCGCCGGCGAACCGCAATTTAATTCGATACCCGATCCCCGACCGCGCTTTGCGCTTTTCGCCGCAGTACCACCGATAGCGCGCGATCCAACAAATATCCGATAGCGAAAGCCGCGATGGCCTGGATGGCGCCGCTCATCGGGTTGGGCTGGCTGTGAACCACGCTGGGCGCAAACATCAGCAGCAGACCGTAAGCGATCCATAGCACCATTGAAAAGCGGGCTATGTTCAGCAAGATGATCATGGTCACTCCCTCGACGTCGCATCCGACAAGACAAAGATTATTGGTGTTAGGCGGGGCGATGGCGCTCACGGCATTCTGACCCGCACAGTATCGAGGGGTCAAGTGGCGCGAGATCGCCGGCGAGCCGCATACTTGCCGCATATCCAATGAGGAGCGGGGCGGGAGACAATTGAGTATGCGCGTTCTTGTGGTGGGAGCCGGCGCGATCGGCGGTTATTTTGGCGGCCGGTTATTGCAGGCGGGTCGGGACGTCACTTTTTTGGTGCGGTCGCGCCGCGCCGCCGAACTTGCGGACCAAGGTCTGATCATCAAGAGTCCTCGCGGGGACTTCACGCAGCGGGCACCTGAAACGCTCCTCGCGGAGAATGTCCGCCGGCCCTTCGACCTGGTCTTGTTGAGTTGCAAGGCCTACGACCTGGCGGCCGCCATGGATTCCTTCGCGGCGGCGGTTGGGCCCGATACCCTGGTACTGCCTCTGCTCAACGGCATGAGGCACCTTGACATGCTCGATGAGCGGTTTGGAAGATCCCATGTTCTTGGCGGCCAATGTGTCATCGCCGCGACCCTCGACGCGCAGCGCACCGTCGTTCACCTCAACGACACTCATACGCTGTCATTCGGCGAGCGTGACGGTGGGACCTCCGAGCGTGTTTGCGGCGTCGCCGAAGTGCTGGGCAATGCCGGCTTCGACGCCCGTTTGAGCGGCAATATCGTGCAGGGGATGTGGGATAAATGGGTCCTGCTCGCCACGCTGGCCGGCATCACCTGTCTCATGCGCGCCTCAATCGGAGACATCGTGGCATCCCCGGGCGGCAGCGAGTTGATCCGTGCCCTGTTCGAAGAATGCCGCGCCATTGCCGACGCCGACGGGCACGCGCCGCAGGGGGCGTTTCTGCAGCAGGGAACCGCGGCATTGACCGCGGCGGGCTCGCCGATGACCGCCTCGATGCTTCGGGACGTGGAAAACAACGCCCCGGTCGAAGCCGACCATGTCCTCGGCGATTTGCTTCGACGCCGCGGTCCGGGGCCCGCAAACCGCGACGAGCCATCGCTCCTGGCGACGGCGTATACGCACCTGAAGGCCTACGAAGCGCGGCGCGCCAGAACGCTCGCGAGCACACCGCATGCCGCCGGTTAACGACGGCGGCGCACGCCGCGCATGGGCGGTCACGCTGGCGGCGGCCGCCATCCTCATGGTGACGATGGGCGCAAGGCAATCGCTCGGGCTCTTCATTGCACCGCTCAAGCGATCGTCCGGTCTGGACATTGCCACCATCAGCCTGGCGCTCGCCATCGGCCAACTGATGTGGGGCGTCATTCAGCCCGTGGCCGGCGCCGTCGCCGATCGCTACGGTCCGGCGAGGATTTTGATCGCGGGGCTCGTGGTGCTGGCGGTCGGCCTGGCCTTGACGCCGTTCATGAATACGGGCTTCGGCCTCATCGTCACCCTTGGCATCCTCCTGGCCGTTGGCTCAGGCGCAGGTAGTTTCTCCGTGTTGATCGGCGCAGCGTCGCAGCACCTTGCGGCCGACAAGCAAGGCCGGGCGGCGGGTGTCATCAACGCCGGCGGATCCTTGGGGCAATTCGTATTCGCCCCCGTCGTGCAAACGCTGATCCAGATGGTCGGGTGGATGGGGGCGATTTGGTCGGTGGCGCTCATCAACCTGGCCGCGCTGCCCCTGGTGCGCGTGGTGGCGAGTCCCGCAAGTGCGGCGCACCGGGCCGCCGGCCGCAGCGACTCCGCTCCCTGGCGGGCCGCGTGGGATGCGATGGACGATCGCAGCTATCTATTGCTGCACGCCGGTTTTTTTACCTGCGGATTCCACATTGCCTTTCTCGTGACGCATCTGCCGGGTGAGGTGAATCTTTGCGGCCTGCCGCCGACGGTGGCGAGTTGGTCGCTGGCCCTCATCGGGCTCGCCAACATCGTGGGCAGCCTCACGGCCGGTGCGTGCACGCAGCGCTTTCGCAGCAAGTACATACTGGCCGCGATGTACGGCTCGCGCGCCGCGTTGATCGGCTGGTACCTGATCGCGCCGAAAACCCAGTGGACATTCTATGGTTTTGCGATAGGCCTGAAGCTCACATGGCTGGCGACCGTGCCGCCCACAGCCGCCATCGTGGGCAAGCTCTTTGGCGCCCGCTACTTATCGACGCTGTTCGGTCTGACTCTGCTGTCGCACCAGATCGGCGGATTTCTGGGCGCTTATCTCGGCGGCCTGGCGCTGGTTCGATTCGGCAATTATCAGTGGATGTGGTACGCGGACATGGCGCTGGCCGCCGCCGCCGCGCTCATCAATCTGCCGATTCGAGAGGCTCGGGTTGCGCTTGCGTCATCGGCCGCGTGAATCAGCGGACGCGGCTGCCCCCCACCCATGTCTGTGCCACCTGGATTTTCCAAATCTCTTGGGGCGGGATTTTAAACAGATCGCGGTCGATCAGGATGAAGTCAGCCCACTTGCCCGGCTCGAGGGAGCCCAAGGTTTTTTCCTGGTGCTGCGCATAAGCCGCATCCAGGGTGAATGCGCGAAACGCTTCAACGAGGGTCATCGCCTGTTCAGGGTGCCAGCCGCCCGGAGGGAGATTGGCGTGGTCGGTTCGGGTAACGGCGGCATGCAGGCCAAAAAATGGATTGGGGGATTCGACCGGAAAGTCCGACCCGCCGGCGATGCGCGTGCCTTGCTCGAGAAACCGTCGCCAGGCGTACGCCCCTTTGAGCCGCTCCTTACCGATCCGATCCTCGGCCATATTCATGTCGCTCGTGGCATGGGTCGGCTGCATCGAGGCGATCAACTCCAGTCGCTTGAAGCGTGGGATGTCGGCGAGGGCCACTACCTGAGCGTGTTCGATGCGATTGCGCAACGCTTGCCCGCCGACGGCCTGGTACGCACCTTGGAAGCCATCGAGGACTTGGGCGTTCGCCGCATCGCCAATCGCATGAACATTCACCTGGTATCCGGCCCGCAGTGCCGTCTCGATCTTGCGTTCCATGTCGGCGTCGGGCATGAACAGAAGTCCACGCTGTTTCGGTTGGTCCGAATACGGCGCCAATAGTGCGGCGCCGCGACTGCCCAGCGCACCATCGGCGAACAATTTGACCGAGCGCACGGTCAGGCGGTCGTTGGCGTAGCCCAGCAACGGGCCGGCCTTGGAGAGCGCCTGAAAATCCTCACCCGTACCGCGGATCATGGCGTAGATGCGCAAGGTCAGTTGCCCTTGATCGGCGAATTCCTTGAACAGCGCGATGTCGCTTGCAGTGTCGCCGGCGTCGCCAACCGAGGTCAGACCCACGGCGCTCAATTGCGTGAGCGCGGCCTTTAGCGCGGCGCGCCGCTCCGCGAGGGTGAACTCGGGCACCGCCTTATCCGTCAAATCCATGGCTTGATCGATCAGTACGCCGGTCGGATTCCCCTCGGCATCGCGCTCGATACGGCCGCCGGCCGGATCCGGCGTGGCCTTCGTGATGCCGCTGGCGCGCAATGCCGCGGTGTTGAGCCATTCCGCGTGACCGTCGATACGCGACAGCAACACCGGGCGGTCGGCGACCACGGCGTCGATTTCACGGGCAATTGGAAACCGTCCCAGTTTCCACTTCACCTGATTCCATCCGGCTCCCAATAGCCATCGCCGATCCGGATTGGCGGCGGCATACGCGCCGATCCGAGCCTGGGCCTCGGCCAGACTTTGCGTGTCCGACAAGGCAATTTGGGTCGTTTCGAATCCTAACCCTAGGATGTGGCCATGCGCGTCGATCAGGCCGGGCAACAACGTCATTTGCTGACCGTCGATGAGTGTCGCCGTCGGAAAGCGCTTGCGTAGTTGGGCGGAGTCTGCGCCGGCCAGAACCTTGCCGCCCTCGAAGGCGAGTCCGCTGAATTGCTTCAGGCCGTCATCGGCCAGAGTGTAGCCATGGACATTGACGATCAGCGTCGGATTTGCCTGCGTCGGCGGGATCAGAACGAATGTGAGAAGGAAAAGGACAAATAATGGCTTGAGATTCGTGGGCATTGCCGTTCCTAGAGATGAATGCATTGAATTCCTACCCTGCGGCCGGACCGGCGTCAAATGAGCGCCACGCTGCGGTTGTGCGGCACGAAGGCCCAAACACTTTGCTTGCCGTGCAAAATTCTTCCATACCAGTTAAATCTATGGTAACAAGTGATCTGTCGATGGTCGGTGGGCAAGAGTAAAAAACAGGATCAGCAACGGTCACCCTCTGAACGCACCGCGCCGATGCTTCGGGGGGAGTGTGCCGCTGAAATGGTTCCAACAAGTCAACGGGATACACCATGCATCCACACTCAAAGTTGTCTTACGCCATCGCCGCTATTCTCGGCGGCGGTGCGTTTGGGTCGGCAAGCGCGGCCGGTTCGACGGACGCATCGGCCAGCGATCAGATCCAGGAAATTACCGTCACTGCGCAGCGCCGCAGTGAGAACATCCAGAACGTGCCGATCGCGATCCAGGCGCTCACCGGGGAGACGCTGACGCAATTGAATGTCACGACATTCGAAGATCTGATCAAGTATCTTCCAAACGTGACGGCACCGACCGCCGGTCCGGGTCAAGCCCAAATCTTCATGCGGGGCTTGAGCGCTGGAGACAACGGCACCCAATCTGGAGGTTCGATCAACGGGTTTCCCAACGTCGCCATCTACCTGGATGACCAATCGGGCCAACTGCCGGGCCGCAACCTCGATGTTTACGCGGCGGACTTGGAGCGCGTCGAGGTCCTCGAAGGGCCACAGGGGACCCTGTTCGGAGCCGGCGCTCAGGCGGGTGTCATTCGTTACATCACCAACAAGCCGAAGATGAACGTGACCGAGGGGAATGTGTCCGCGGCGTACAGCACGACCGCGGGCGGCGACCCCAATACCGATGTGACCGCGGTCATCAATCTGCCGCTGATTGCGGATACCCTCGCGGTGCGCGGCGTCATCTACAACGACCGTCGGGGCGGCTACATCAACAACGTGCCGGCGACCTTTACCCGCAAGCCGAGCGATCTTGGCATCAAGTATGGTAATTACCCTACGGGCTGCGGAGCCAACAGCAAGCCCCCGAGCGCCACCCCCTGTCAGGTCCCGCCGGATAGCCAGGCCATCAATAACTACAACATTGCGGGCAACGCGATCAACCCGGTCACCTATCAAGGGATGCGCGTCTCCGCTCTCTGGGATATCAATTCCGATTGGAATGCTCTGGTTACTCAGAGCTACCAGAACATGGATGCCGAAGGGGTGTTTTACCAGATGCCGCACGCCTCCGATGGTGCGCCGCTGCCGAACCAGTCGGTCACACTGTTCAACGATTCCTTCAACAAGGATAAGTTCGAAAATACGGCCTTGACCATCAATGGGAGGATCGGCGACCTCAAAGCCGTCTACACGGGAGCCTATCTGGTGCGCAACGTCAGTCAGGTCCAGGACTACACGAATTATGCGCGGGGGGTGTACGCGGACTATTACCAGTGCCATGGCCCGGAGCCTGCGAACGGATTGGCATCGAAATGTTATTCGCCGAGCACCACCTGGAACGAGACCGAGCGCAACACCCATCAAAGTCATGAGATTCGACTCAGCACGCCTGACGATTGGCGCTTTCGCGGCATCCTCGGCGCCTTTTGGGAAGAACTCAACATTGACGACCAGCTGAACTGGCTCTACAAGACCTTGCCTGCATGCACGGCGAGCGTTACCACAGGATGTTTGACGGATATCGCGACCATACCGGGCACGAGCGTCAACAATCCGGGTACACGTAATGACAATGTGGCGTTCTTCAACGATATCCAGCGCGGATACCGGCAGACGGCGTTTTTCACGTCGCTGGATTTCGACCTCGTCCCGAAAGTGCTGACGGTGACGGCGGGAACACGCTATTACCGTTTCGTCAACACGGAGAAGGGCACGGTTGCCGGCAGCTTCAGCTGTTACGAGGCGGGTCCCGGACCGTGCTTTACATCCGCCTCTACAACCAATATCGACGGTGAAAATCTACATACGGTCCAGAAGGGCTTCAAGAGCCGCGCCAATCTGACGTGGCACTTCATGCCGGATGCCTTGGTTTACTATACCTGGTCCCAGGGTTTTCGCGCCGGCGCCTTCAATCGGAATTTCGGTTGCTACATCCCGGACGCCACCGGTGTCGCCCTGTACTGCTCGCCGTTATCCTTCACCTCCGACAATCTGACCAACAACGAACTCGGCTGGAAAACGGAATTCTTCGATCGCCGCTTGCAGTGGAACGGGGCGCTCTATCAAGAAGACTGGAAGAACGTGCAGGTCAACTTTTTTGACCCGGGCGTACTCGGTAACGTCGGCTTCGGCACGAATGGACCGGACTACCGAATTCGCGGTGTGGAGACTTCGTTTATTGCCTTGATCACTCAGGGGCTGACGGCGCAGGGGGGGGCTTCCTGGAACAGCAGCAAACAAACCAACTCGCCTTACCTGATCGCCAACAATCCCGCGCTGCTGGCGAACGCGGCGACCAAAGCCGAATTCGGACAACCTATCTTGAGCGTTGCGAATCCGTACGGTCCTCCCGGCAGCCCAAGCGCCAATTCGCCGCCGATCCAGTTCAACTTGCGTCTGCGGTACGAGTGGACTGTGGACTCTTACCATGCCTTCGCCCAAGCCGGCGCCACGCATACCGGCCATTCTTTCACCCAGTCCGGCAGCAATCCCCCGCTCTCCGTCGGTGGGAACGTGAGCACGACTAACCTTCGGTTTGAAAATCCCGCGTTCTCTCAGTACGACGCATCGATGGGCGTCGCCAAGGATGCGTGGACGACGGAGCTGTACGCCCAAAATCTCACCAATGTGATCAAGAGCGTATTCACCTCGAGCACGCAATTCGTGCCGGCAGAGGCGATTACGCGGCCACGGGTTCTTGGCGTGAGGTTCGGCTACAAGTTTTGATCCCTACATGAGCAAGCGCCTGTCCGACAACCTGTTCGAGCGCCGGATAGGTTTTCACCTGTACGGGTTGGCGGCGGCGGCGTTGGGTCTGGTCGGCATCATCTGGGGAGACTTCGCTCTGGTATGGCAGCCGGTTCCAGCCGCCGTTCCCGGCCGCACGATACTGGCCTATGTCGTCGGGGCGGCGCTACTCTCGGCAGGCGCTGCCATGCAATGGCGGCGAACCGCCGTGCTGGGCGCCGAGGCCCTGACCATTCTCTACGCTCTCGGCGTGCTGTTGCTTCATGTGCCGCAAGTGGTGGCGCATCCCATGATATTCGGCACCTGGTCGGGGCTTGCGGAACAACTTGCACTGGTGGCGGGTGGACTGGTCGCGTACGCCGCGGCGGCGCGGATGGACGCGGTGCAGGCCGCGCGCGTTTCCAAGGTCGGTCGGGTGACCTTGAGCGTATGCCTGCTTGCTTTCGGCGCGGCGCATTTCATCTACATCAAAGAAACCGCCGCGTTCGTTCCACACTGGTTGCCGCCAGGTGGGATTTTCTGGGCCTATGCAACGGGTATTGCGCACTGCGCCGCCGGCATCGCCATTCTTTCGGGCACTTTTGCCAGCGCTGCGGCGAAATGGCTCACCGCAATGTTTGTCGGCTTTGGCGTCCTGGTGCACGCTCCATCCCTCTTGATCGATCCCCGCAGTCACATGAATTGGACGGCAAACGCGATGAACCTCGCGTTGATCGGCGCCGCCTGGGTCATCGCCGAGTCCATGGCGGCAAGGAGCTCCACATGACGTCCATGCACCGTTATCAACTGCCGGTCGAGCAGACCGGCTGGCGCTTCAACGGTCAAAGCGAGATCGATTTCGCCTGGGAATACGACGCCCCGCGCGAACGATTGCTGAATCTGTACGGCAAAGCCAAGAAGAACCAGTGGGACCAAACCACGCGTATCGATTGGAGCACCGACCTCGACCCCGAGAACCCGATGCAGCTCGACGATCGCATGATCTCGATCAACGGCACGGAAATGTGGCAGAGGCTCACGCCCAAAGAAAAGGCCCGCGTGCGCCACCATGCACAGGCCTGGAACGTTTCTCAGCTGATGCACGGCGAACAGGGCGCATTGATCGCAACGGCGAAAATCGTGCAGACAGCGCCGGATATGGATGCCAAGTTCTTTGCCGCCACGCAGGTGATGGACGAGGCGCGTCACGTCGAGAGCTACTCGCGCCTGCTTCACGAGAAGTTCGAACTGGCATACCCGATGACCTCGCCGCTAAAGACCCTGCTCGAGCAGGGTTTGAGCGATTCTCGATGGGACTTCGTTTACCTGTGCATGCAGGTGCTGATCGAGGGACTGGCCCTGGCCGCGTTCCAGCGGCTGCGGGATTACAGCAAGAACCCGTTGGCGGTCGCCGTAAACGCCTATGTGATGCAGGATGAAGCCCGCCACGTCGCCTTCGGACGCATCGCGCTGCGGGACTACTACAAGAATCTCACCTCCCAAGAGCTCGGCGAACGCGAGGAGTTCCTCGTCGAAGGATGCTATCTCATGCGTGAGCGTTTCGATGCCCGTGAGATGTGGGAACATCTCGGCTTCCCGGTCGAAGAGTGCCTCGAGGCGGCAATGATTTCGGAGAACCAGCGCATCTTTCGCGCACAGCTGTTCTCGCGCATCGTGCCCACGGTGCGCGACATCGGTTTGTGGGGTCCGAAAGTGCGCAAGGCCTACGAAGACATGGGCGTGATGCAATTCGCCGACATCGACATCGCCGCCAAGCTCGAAGCCGACGAGGACTGGGCCAAGGAGCTCGATGCGAAGAAGGCGCTGATCGCCGCCGCGGGGTCGAAGGCTTAGGATCGCCGCCGCAGCGTCGGAGGCTTAGGGTCGCCGCCGCAGCGTCGTAAGCGACTCGCGTCTCCCCGTCCGAGGGGCTTGATCCTACCCACGCGACGAATATGATCTAGTGACTGGAGACGACAAATACGCAACATGCGAGGACGCAGCTCATGGCCAAAGCGTACTGGATCACGTGTTATCGCGAGGTTTCGGATCCCGCCAAACTTGCGGCGTACGCCAAGCTGGCGGGTCCATCCATCGAGGCGGGCGGAGGGCGCTTTCTGGCACGCGGAACGGCTGCGCAAGTTTATGAGGCCGGGAAGAAAGAACGTACCGTAGTCATCGAATTTGACTCGGTCGAGCATGCCATCGCTGCGCACAACAGCGCGGGTTATCAGCAGGCGCTCGCGGCGTTGGAGGGAGGTGCCGTGCGGGACGTGCGGATCGTGGCCGGCGTCTGATGCTGAATTCAGCGCGCGCTGCCGGTTGCCGGAAATTCAGATTGTTGTGGCTGATTTGCGTGTGCGCGCTGATTTGCGTGTGCGCGCCGCTGTGCCGGGCGACGCCGCCCGACCCCGGCACGCCGCCCCTCACGGCACAACAGCTCATCGGCACTTGGCGGCTGCTCAGCATTGATTACTCGGGTCCGAGGGGACCCATCGTCGACCCGTTCTATCAAGCCGGGTCGTCGGGTGTCCTCATCTATGAACCCTCCGGATGGATGAGCGTTCATATCCTCGCACCGCATCGCCGGGCGTGGAGAGTCCCGGAATCGCGTTTGCCTTCCGCGGCGGCCACGCCGCAAGATGCGCAATTGAAGGCGGCAGCATTCGACACGTACTACGCTTACTTTGGAACTTGGGATTTCGACGCGGCGACGTCGGTGGTCACCCATCACGTCAAGTCATCTCTCATACCGGCGGAGACGGGGATGGATTACACGCAGAACGTTACGCTCGAGCGCGGACGCCTGATCCACACGGTGCGCGGCGGAATCGAGGGGAAGGAAACCGTTCGCAGAAAGGTCTGGGAGCGAATTGAAGGCGGCGCGAAGTAGCGCATGACCCAACCTGCGGTAAATCGCGAGATGCTCCCGGCCGGCATTCTCTTTGATGCTTATGGGACGTTGTTCGACGTCTACTCCCTAAGTTCTCTTGCGGAGGAATTGTTTCCGGGGCATGGAGCCGCACTCGCGTCGATGTGGCGCGACAAGCAAGTGGACTACTCGAGGCTGCGCACGCTGTGCGACCGCTACATAGATTTTCTGGCGATCACCGAAGATGCGCTGCGCCATTCCTGTGCCCGGTTGCGGCTGGACCTTTCCGATGATAAGCGTCGGCGCCTGCTCGGGCAGTATCGTCGCTTGGCAGCCCATGCGGAAGCGCTCGCCACGCTCATGCGGCTTCGCGCGCTAGGGCTTCCCTTGGGCGTCTTGTCGAACGGAAGTCCGGAGATGCTGGACAGCGCCGTCGCCGCCGCCGGCATGTCCGGGCTATTCACACATATTCTCAGTGCGGACCAGGTGCGAAAGTTCAAGACTGCGCCGGAGGTCTATCAACTGGGTGTGGAGGCCTTCCATTGTCCCGCAGACCGGCTGGTGTTCGTGTCCTCCAATTGCTGGGACGCCTGCTGCGCGACCTGGTTTGGCTATCGGACGTTGTGGGTCAATCGCGCGGGTGACCCGGTCGAACAGCTTGGCATCGTGCCCACCGGTGAAGGCCGCAACTTGAACGATCTCTTTGGGTTCCTCGGCGTGGATTAACGGCCCGGCGCGATGCAGAATGCCTTGCGACTTGTCCTTGAGAAAGAGAGGCGATCGGGCTTGGTTTTGGAGGGGGACGGCGATGCCATCGAAAGCAAGGTTCGCGATACTGGCGACGGCGTTATTTGCCGCGAGGCTGTCGCCGGCGGCAGCTTCGCCTGACGCCGGTGCTATCCACGATCTGGTCCTGCGTGGTGGATTGATCTACGACGGCTCCGGCGGCAAACCATTCCCCGGCGAGGTTGCGATCGATGGCGACCGGCTGGCGTATGTGGGTCCGAAGCGCGATCTGGCGGGTCGCGTTGAGATCGACGTTCATGGTCAGGCGATCGCGCCCGGATTCATCAATATGCTGGCGCATCCGGAGGAATCGCTGCTGGTGGATGGCCGGGCGTTGAGTGATCTTGCGCAAGGAGTGACCTTGGAGGTGATGGGTGAATTCTCGATGGGTCCGCTCAATCCCAAGATGAAGGAGCTCACGGTCGCGCGTGAGGAAGACATCAAGTACCCGGTCGGCTGGACGACGCTCGGCGAGTACCTGGAAGGGTTGGAACGAAAAGGCATTGCCCCGAACGTTGCGTCGTTTGTCGGGGCCCCGACGGTGAGGACTTATGTGCTCGGGGAAGCGGACGTGCAGCCCTCGGCACAACAACTGGAGGAGATGCGTGGACTGGTCCACCAGGCCATGGAGCAGGGAGCCCTGGGCGTCACGACCATGCTCATATATGCGCCGGCAACCTTCGCCAAGACGCCCGAACTGATCGCACTCGCCCAAGAGTCGGCTCGCTGCGGCGGCATTTACACGGCGCACATGCGCAGCGAAGGCGATCGCATCGAGGCTGCGCTGCAGGAAACGATCGAGATCGCCAAGGCGAGCGGCGCACCGGCGGAAATCTATCACCTGAAGGTTTCGGGCAAGGACAACTGGGACAAAATCGACCGGGTTATTGCCGCGATCGAGCAGGCGCGTTCAGCGGGTGTGCGGATCACCGCGAACATGTATTCCTACACGGCGGGTGCGACGGGACTCGATGCGGCGATGCCCTCGTGGGTGCAGGATGGGGGTCTGGAGTCGTGGATCAAGCGTCTGCAGGATCCTGCCATTCGAGCGAAGGTCATCGCCGAGATGCGCAATCCGCATCCCGGGACCTGGGAAAACCTCTATGGTGCGGCCGGCCCGGAGGGCGTGATTCTCTTGAGTTTCAAGAATCCGAAGTTGAAGCCGCTGACCGGCAAGACCCTTGCGGCAGTGGCCAAGTCGAGGGGCGTCACACCGGAGGATGCCGCCATTGATCTGGTCATCGAGGACGGCACTCGCGTTGGCGTGGCGTACTTCTTGATGAGCGAGGCGAATGTGCGCCGGGAAATCTCCCTGCCTTGGGTGAGCTTTGGTTCGGACGAATCGGGCGACGCTCCCGAGGGGGTATTTTTGCTTTCGGCCGCGCATCCGCGCGCCTACGGCAACTTTGCCCGGGTGTTCGCGAAGTATGTTCGCGAGGATCATGCCCTGACCGTCGAGGAAGCGGTGCGCAAGATGACTTCGCTTCCCGCCGACAATCTGTCGCTGAAGGACCGGGGGCGCCTGCGGCCCGGTGCGTTCGCCGATGTCGTGGTATTCGATCCGAACTCGATTCAGGATCACGCCACGTTCGCCAATTCGCACCAGCTCAGCACCGGAGTCAGCTACGTGATCGTCAACGGCAGGCTGGCATTGAAGGATGGCAAGGCGACGGGTGCCGCGACGGGTCGAGTGGTGAGGGGCCGCGCGTGGACCGGTGCTCACGGCGGCGGCTGTCGAAAGTCCGCGGGCGACTGGGCGTGGTCCAAATAGTCATGGGTTCAAGAAGGGCCTGCTGCCCAAGGGTGATCAAAGCGCGGAAACGGTCGCGAAATCCATTCTGGAGAAGATACGGCAGTTCAGCAAAGAAGCCGACCAATCCGTCTATGTGCAGGAAGGTTGGGATGCGATCAAACAGGAGATTGCCAAGCACGAATCGGAGTACACGCCGGAGAAGTGCGCTTCGGTGGCGAAGGAGTGGGCAACAATGGTCGTCACGATGACGCCGAAGTAGATGCTGCTACCGGTTTCGGCCATTAACAGCCGTTGACCGCCTCGAACCGCCTGCCATGAAGCGGCCGTTCGCGTCTTGCGATACGCTAAGGCATCAGCAAAGGCGACCGCGAGCGTAGGTTGATTCGGAGACGCCTGATGGATGATGCCGATGATCTAAAAACGCTCCACTCACGTAGAGCAATGATAGAAGCGACGCTTGGCCTCTTCGGCGTCGTTGCTCTGAGCGGCTTGGCGGCGGCGCGCGCCGTGGCGGCCGAGGCGCAGAGTAGCACTGTTCTGCGATTTCTCAGTGCCAGCGAGGCCGCCACTGTAGATGCGCTCGCCGGTCAAATAATTCCAACGGATGAGACGCCGGGCGCAAGGGAAATGGGCGTAGTGCGCTTCATAGACCATGCTCTGGCTGGGTTTCTCTCGCCGCTTGCTGCAGGCATCCGCAGCGGGCTGGCGGACTTTGAGACGAGTTGTCGTGCCGAGCATGCCGGCTGTGAGGGGTTTGCGGCGCTCACAGTTGATCAACAGATTCAGTGGTTGCGCCAGGTCGAGCACACACCCTTTTTCGTGTCCCTGCAGCAATTGACCGTGCTCGGTGCACTGACTATGCCGGCGTATGGTGGTAACCAGGATGGACTCGGCTGGCGGCTTATCGGTTTCGCGGATCTGCACGCCTTCGAGCCGCCATTTGGATATTATGACCGGGATTACCCCGGATTTAGCCAGCAGGAGTCGACGATATGAGCGCCATGCGCTATCGCGACTCCACGGTGGTCGACTTCGTCGTAGTAGGCTCCGGAGCGGCAGGCGGCGTGATTGCACGCGAACTGGCCACATCCGGCTTTAGCGTGGTCGTACTCGAACAAGGACCGCGTCTAACACCTGCCGATTTTGAGCACGATGAACTCAAATATTGGTTTCTGTCCGGCATCAGCAACGATGCGGCACGGAGTCCTCAATCCTTTCGGTCCGACCCCACGGTGGTCGCGACGCCAACCGGCGTAAAGCCGGCCCTGTGGTATGCCCGCACGGTCGGCGGAAGCAGCACCCATTTCACTGCCAACTACTGGCGGTTTCACGAAATCGACTTCGTTGAATGCAGCCGTCTTGGCCCCATTGCGGGCACTGGGTTCGAAGACTGGCCAATCACCTACACCGAACTCGAGCCGTACTACACGAAGGTCGAGTGGGAAATCGGCGTGTCGGGCCTGGCCGGAGCGAGTCCCTTCGAGCCGCCGCGCACACGGCCCTATCCGATGCCACCGCTCCCAGTGAAGTCTTCCGGCGTGTTACTCGAGCGAGGCGCTCGAAAGCTCGGATTGCACCCATTTCCGGCGCCGATGGCAATCAATTCGCAACCCCATCGCGGCCGGCCAGCGTGCGTTCACTGCGGCTTCTGCCATGGCTTCGCCTGCGAGGCGCAGGCGAAGTCCTCGACGCTGTTCAATATGATTCCGGAAGCCGAGGCTACCGGTCGTTGCGAGATTCGCGCTAACAGTTACGTGGTACGAATCAATACTGACGCAAAGGGCAAGGCGACAGGCGTCGCTTACTTCGACGCCCACGGACGTGAGCGTTTCCAAAAGGCGCGCTCCGTGGTGGTGTCGGCAAACGGTGCTGAGACGCCACGCTTACTTCTCGGCTCTGAGAGCGCTCGCTTTCCAAATGGTTTGGCCAATTCGAGTGGGCTCGTTGGAAAATATCTGATGTTTAACTACGCTGCCCGAGTAAGTGCGGTTTTTGAGCACGAGCTCAATGAGTTCAAGAGCGTACAGGTCACGCGCATCGTGCACGACTTCTATGATGCCGACCCCAAGCGTGGCTTTTATGGCGGCGGTGGGCTCGATGCGCGCATCGGACCGCAACCGGCTGTCTGGGCGCAACGCCTGTCCGCAGAAGGACCCAGCTGGGGCGCGGCGTTCAAGGCGCGGCTGCGGGAATTCCCGCGCACAATGCTCGCATTGGGCCACGGCACGTCCTTACCGGTGGCGACCAATGCTGTCAGCCTGGATCCCACGCTGAAGGATGCTTGGGGCAGGCCGGCATTGCGCGTTACGTACAAGGACCACCCGGACGATCTTGCGAATGCGCGTTTCCTGCAGGATCGTAGCGTCGAGATCATGGATGCTGCCGGTGCGCAACGCGTAACGCGTGCGCCGATTCGCGAACAGAATTCTAGCGTGCATTTGTTGGGTACGTGCAGAATGGGGAATGATGCGTGCACATCCGTTATTGATCGCTACCACCGGACTCACGACGTACCAAATCTGTTTCTGTGCGATGGCAGCAGCCTGGTCACGTCTGGGCGCGGGCAGCCCACAATGACCATTCAAGCGCTAGCGTTTCGTGCCGCGGAGCATATTGCTCGGTTTGCGCGCGCTGGTGAGATTTGAGCGTGCCATCGAGAGGACGCATTGCAGCTAAGGGGTTCGCGCCGATCAGATCCGGCATATGGCTCGTTCTTGGAGCATCGCCTGCATGATTCGCTGCGCCTAACCGGCCGTTCACAATCGGCCGGTTAGGGTCGACGGCGGACCGACCAACAATTATCGGAGAAGAGCATGCTGAGCTTCGAAGTGATCGAGTCGGGTAAAGCAATCCAAATATTTGCGGATGATGAAGGTTTATCTCTTCTTCGAAAGGCACTGGAGCGAGTACCAAGCTCTGGCCATCTTCATCTGCGCAGTGTCGCTAACGGCGGGAACGAACTCAATGACGCGAATCCGTGGGGAGCAGCCACTATCGGGGAAGTGATCATTACAGTTGCGTAGCAAGACGCTTCGGAAATGGCAGTTCGAAAACTCCAAAGCTGACGCTGACGACAGGCCGGAGTGGGTCGAAAGGGTGAGTTCGCCCGCGATTCGTCATCGAATCGGCGGCAAGGCGGCCAAAAGCGGTATTACCCGATGTGCTGACTGTCGCACTGAAGCGGACATTCCTCACTTGAGCTACGCTAGGCCGTGGACGGCGAAATCGATTTCACAAAGTACGACGAATCCGAGTTGGTCGACGCATTTAGTCGCATCGACCCCCGGCGGGCTCCAATCAATCATGCGCGATTGAAAGAACGGCTCATTGAGCGTGGTTACGTTATCTATGAGGGCGATCTAGGAGGCCCGGGATCAGCCGTACCTTCCGCCGATAAGCTTCAGGCGCTTATTGGATCGACTAATCCGTTTGAGTGTAAAGTCATTTTTAGCCAATCCAGCGGGCCTTTTAGATGGCTCGAACCGGCACACAATGAAATCGGTTTCGTCGATTCAGGAGCTCTTAGGGCCGACGGAATTCACTTGGAACTCTCAGGCCGACGTTCTGGAGTGCCAGGGTTCTTTGGATCGCTGTTTCAGCTCCATGTGCAGCTTAACTGGGGAAGCATCGTTGACGTCGAATTAGACGACAGCGTGGTCCACTTGGTGTACAGCCCACCGAATGTCGAAGTTAGGTCAATAACTCTTTGGCTTCCAGATCGTTCTGCGGCTGAGCGATTAGTCACAATCCTGCCCAAAGAACGAACCGCGACATTTCGACCGCAGCTCAAGGCACATGTAGAGTTTGAACGACAGCTCCTCGCCCAGTCGCCGCAAACCCCGGTTACAGTCGGGTTGGTCGCGATCAACGTCTTGGTATTCTTGGCGATGGCACTCTCGGGGCAAACTCTAACCGAGTGGGGATCCAATTTCGGGCCGTACACTACAAGTGGCGAGTGGTGGCGACTGCTCACTGCGCTGTTCCTGCATGGGGGTGTGCTTCACTTGGTTTTTAATATGTGGGCCTTAGCTTCGTTCGGTCCGCTGGCCGAACGCCTCTACGGGAGCGTGAACTATCTAATCCTCTACCTCGTCGCGGGAGTTGCAGGAAGCTTGGCCAGCCTTTCCTGGCGACCAGACGTCAACGGCGTCGGCGCATCCGGCGCGATATTGGGCATTCTCGGCGCGCTGCTTGCCGCCCAATTACGAGGCGGCGAATCCTTTCCCGGCAATATTGTGCGCCCGCTGCGAAATACCACGCTCGTGTTTCTTGGCTGGACTTTGTATGCAGGATTCTCGTCCAAGGGAATTGATAACGCGGCGCATCTGGGCGGTGTGGCAGCCGGATTTTTACTCGGCTTATTTGCAGCGCGTCCCATCACCGGGGAGCGATTATCCTCGCGAAACGAACTGCGCCGCGTCATTCAGATGATGTCTTTGGGCGCTACATTGCTTGTCGGCGGGTTCTATTTTGCGCAACGCGCGTCAGCATCAATGGTCGGAGAAGGCCTTTACTGGCGCACGTCGCGTTGGTTTTTTGCTGGCGAGCACGCTGCGAATGTCAGATTCAACACGGCGCTTCATCTTGCCAAATCCGACACGCAGAATCAGACCGCCCTCGCCGATACGTTGGAAAAAGATGTTCTGCCGTTTTGGCGCATGGCAGCGGATCGACTTTCAGCAGTGGAGCTCAGGTCCGATTCACCACACCTCGCTCGGCTTGAACGACTCCAAGACATATCCGATGGTCGGGCGCATGCGTATGAGCGTTTTCTGGAAGGCTTGCGCAAGAACGACGCTGAAGAGATAGAAGAGGCTGTTAAGGAGCTTGATCAGGTCGACCAGCTCGCCAGTAAGCCGCCTGAGTCACAACAGTGAATGTGCAAGTTCTCGATTTTGGAACGCCACAGAGCTGACGTTCGCGACCGTCAGGTTCGGGTCCGGGAGTACGCGTTGGCGGTCGCCGCCGCCGCCGCGGGCTCCACCCGGCCATCAAGAGACATTGGGGTCAATGAAGTCCCTGTCACGAAGCCGTCATTCGATGTGAATTGAGCAACTCCATCCGGGGGCCCAAAGCGCAACAGAGCCTTTGCGTCGGGTAAGGCTTTGCTTTGGCAGTACCGGCAAGTAGTCGCAAGAGTTACACTTTGTGCGACAAATTTACCGCTCTCCCGGCTACGGGATTCACGACATAGCGGCAGCTCTGATCCACATCCGCATTCCGAATTCAAAGCTGCTGGCCGGCTTTCGTTCCCCGAATACACCCGCCGCTTCCAATGCCGTTATGCCGTGCAAAAACGCCCATAGTGCAACGGCCGCCTCCGGGGCCTTCTCATCCCCGTAGATGCGAGCGACATGGCTTAGTACAAAACGCCATGATTGTAAGTGCGATGCATCCTCGTCGGATTCGGAGGCGGATGGCATCAGCGTTAGGGCGAACACCTGAGGCTGTTCTCGCGCGAACCGCACATAGGCTTGCGCAATACTTCGAATCGCCTGTTCGGGGGCCTTCTTTCCTGCTGCTTTCTGTAACACCTCGAGGAGACGGCGGCGACTCTCGTCTGCCAGGGCCGATTCAAGGGCGGCAAGGTTGGCGAAGTATCGGTACAACGCATTGGGAGCAAGCCCCAGCGTCGCAGCCACGCTGCGTATCGCGAGCTTGTTGATCCCCTCTTTGGAGACCTGCTCCATGGCGGTCGCGAGGATGGTCTGTCGATCGGTTTTAGACGGATACGGCATAGATGATCACTGTACACCTTGACGCTCGTTTCTCGTAAGTGTACGGTGTACAACATGACGGTGGACACTGTATATCATGAGAAGGCAGACTCAGTCCTGCGAGAGTCGATCGGCTATAGGAGGATCTAGGGTATGGGCCTAGAAAGGACATTTATCGTAACGGGCGGCAACACCGGCTTGGGATTCGAGTGCGCATCAGCCCTGGCGCAGGATACCAGTTCCCTGGTGATCATAGCCTGCCGAGACACGACAAAGGGCGAACAAGCCGCGCAAAAGGTGCATGAAGCGGGAGGAAACGCGAGAGTTCTGCCGTTGGATTTGGCCAGGCAGTCATCGATCCGCGCTTTCGTCGGGGCGTTCCGCGAGGCTCAGCTTCCTCCCCTCGCCGGCATCGTATGCAATGCCGGCATGCAGAACGGCGCCGCACCTGCCAAGACCGAGGAGGGTTACGAGACAACGTTCGCGGTCAATCATCTGGGCCACTACCTGCTGAGCCGCCTGTTGCTTCCTGACCTTGCCAGCGGCGCACAGATCGCTTTCGTGTCCAGTGGAACGCACGACCCGAAGCAGAAAACCGGAATGCCCGCGCCGCGGTACGACACCGCCGTATCGGTAGCACACGATTTCGAGCCGAGCGGGAACGCTGGCCGACGCCGCTATACGACTTCCAAACTGTGTAACGTCTACTGCACCTATGAGTATGCGCGCCGCTTCGCCGCCTCGTCTGCCCCGCGCCTGCAATCAATTCGGGTCAATGCTTTCGATCCTGGCCTGATGCCGGCCACCGATCTGACACGGAGCTATTCGGCGCCGCTGCGTTTCGTGGCCCGGCATACCCTGCCCCTGTTGTCTCTGTTCGTGCGCAACATCCATAGTCCGGCGACCTCCGGGCGGCGCCTCGCGCTCCTGGTCTCCGGCGGCGAGGGATCAACGACCGGCAAGTACTTCTCTGATGGGCGGGAAATTCCATCGTCGGCGGAGTCCTACGATGCGCGCAAGGCCCTTGACCTCTGGAACACCAGTGCTGAAATGACCGGCCTCCCAACTGAGCTGTAGCGGTGGCCTACAAGACAAGAATGTTGACTTGGGGTCCTTGGGACGCTTGTCGGGATCGAGTTGCGCACGGCCGGTTTGGGCTACCTGGGTGTTGGCTCAAAATTGGATCGGCGCCGACAGGCCGTCGCAAAACTTAACCTTTGTGCGACAACCGCTCCATCAGTGCTGCACGCTGAAGTAGCCTCATTGACCTGCCCGATACCCGTTGGTCGCGTCCGTCAGTTGTGGGTCGAGAGTTCGCAGTGGGCCGATGCCGGGCGACGGTCTCCGGACGGCGCCCAGCGCGAGAGCGGATCATTCAATCGTAGCGCGCCGTGCAAAACGGCTCGTGCGCCCATCACCAATAGCGTGCGCAGGTACGGATCGCCGCGTTTGGTAATGTGTCCCAGGCGCGTCTTGCCGCCGGTGGAGTATTGTCGAGGCACGAGCCCAAGCCAGGCGGCGAATTGCCGGCCGTTCTTGAAGTCATGTGCGTTGCCGACCGTGGCGACCAGGGCCGAGGCCGTGATGGGGCCAATACCGAGCCGGGTTTGGGCTCGCTGGGCCAGCGCATTGGTGCGCACGTGCGCGCGGATTTCTCTCTCATACTCGAGCGCCTTGGCCTCGAGCCGCAGGGCGTGCTCGAGAAGATCGCGTACACAGCTGGCCACTCGGGTAGGGAGTGTCTCCAACAGCTCGGGAACACGGCGCCGCACTTCGGCGGCGCGCAGTGGCAGCACGTGACCAAACTCGGCGAGCAGTCCGCGAATCCGATTGAGCATGGCGGTTCGCTCTTCGACAAATCCTTGTCGAACCCGATGCAGCGTCAGCTCCGACTGCTGCTCGATCGATTTGATGGGAACGAAGCGCATAGTCGGCCGGGCCACCGCCTCGCAGATCGCTTCGGCATCATTGCCGTCGTTCTTCCCGCCCTTGCGATACGGAGCCACAAATTTCGGTGCCATCAACTTCGCGATGTGACCAAAGGCGGCAAATCGTCGCGCCCATTCGTGCGCTCCCGAGCATGCCTCCATGCCGATCAGGCACGGCGGCAGCTGAGCGATCAGCTGTGCAAGCTTCGCCCGCGACACGGTCCGACGTATCAGTACTACCCCGCCTGCATCGACGCCATGGACTGAAAACACATTCTTTGCCAAGTCGATTCCAACCGTAGACACTATGCTCATGGGACTTCCCCTCTTGAAAAGATTGATGTCGCAAACCAATCCTGGCACATCGGTGCCGCCTCGGGACGAGGAAGTCCCTTACATTCGTTAGATGCCGATATCAGCGACGCCTGCTTTTCAAGACGCGCTTGTCTACGCGCTGGAGGTGTATCTGCAAGACCCCTCGTCAATCGGACTGACGAGTGATCTAGCAGTTCTCGCGCAAGCGCACGGCGCGCTCCCGGTCTATGCGGACCTAGGCGGTGCCATGTTAATACTGCGTACGGGAGAGGTCCTCTTTGTCCATTCAAATCAGGAGTGGACGGCTGCTTCTGAATGGTCAGTCGTTACGGAGGCCCAATGGCTTGAGGTTGCCTACGTGGCGTACGAAAGGCGGTATCCTAAACTGCAGGAATTCCTACCGACCGTGTCGGAGGTGGTCAGGCGTCGGCTTCTAACAATCGGTTCGAGCGATCGCGGGGCGCATCTTCGGTCAGCCAAGGAGGGAGTCGATGATCTGGATAAATCAGCTTCGTTGGTCGGCAACGCAAACCGGGGTCAGCTACGTGATCGTCAACGGCAGGCTGGCATTGAAGGATGGCAAGGCGACGGGTGCCGCGACGGGTCGAGTGGTGAGGGGCCGCGCGTGGACGGGTGCTCACGGGGGCGGCTGTCGAAAGTCCGCGGGCGACTGGGCGTGGACCAAATAGTTTGTCCGGGGCATGCATGAATCGCCCAGTATTATGAAGTTGTGGCGACGTAACATGAGGCAGGGGGGCAAAGGTGAGGTCGATGTGGTTCGCTGGAATACTTTGTTTGGTCGCGGCGGGATTCGTCGGATGTAGTGTCGGAATCAAACCTGCGACGCGAGAGATTCAGCGGGATACCGCGCCGACGTCAGAATCGATTGGCGAGTTTCTCGATTTGATTCAACTCGATGACGTCGTGGATCGCTTGATAAACGCGGAGAAAGGCGTGCTCGAAGAACGGTTAACCCGATTGCGCGCGAAATCACATTTGACGGCCGCGCAAGCAAATCTTCGCGACGAGTTCGTTGGTAAGGCGATTTCGGTCCTGGACGAGACATTGACCCATGAGCGGATACGGCAAATATTGGACGTCACAATCCAAGGTTCCTTTACGCAGCGCGATATCGATGCGCTAAGTACTTTCTATCGAACACAGTCGGGCAAGACGATCGTCGCTGAGTTAAAGAAGACGATCCAGCCCTACGTCCAGGCAAGGCGTACGCGAAACGAGGTAATTGGTGCGGACAGTGAACACGACGTGCAAGATCGGCTGACACCCATCTTTCGCGTGTTTAGCAGGGCGGCGGAGTTACATGAAATGGCGCAGTTTTATGGGACCGATATAGACGATGACATCACCTCGAGGCTGCCAAAAGCCCGAGCGCTCTATGAGGCACAAACGGAGACGGTGGTGGCGGAAATCCAAGCCCGCATACGGCAATTGATCGTGGAATACCAAGCGAAGATCAAAAGCGTTTCGGTCCCGTGAGATGGTCAACGTCAAATATTTTACTTTAGCGGTGGTTGCCGTTTCCGTTTACAGCGCCTGCATTAAAGATACTCATTGGATTTATGAATACACTCCCACGCCTTCTCAACCGCAGCCCATTTTTTGGGGTCCTGATTTATCTGGCGTTTGCCTCCGGTTGCGCCATCAATATGAAGGTACCCATCCGAGACCCTGAGCCTTCCGCGTCCCAATACGTCAAACCCAGCCAGTCCGCGCTGGTAACCCTGTATTTCGCCGACAACCGCGGCGCCGATAACAAGGGTGCCCTGCTCACGGGACGCATTCCCATGCAATTGATGACAGGTGATAAGTCATTCGACGCGGTTCCGTGGCTGGCCGAGCAAACTGTCAAAGAGATGGTCGCGCGGGGCCTGCCTGTGCAACTAGGCAGTGATGCCAAGGGACCCGATACGGTCATCATTCAGCGCATTCATATCGAGAATCGGCGGGTCAGCGGCTTTTCACCTTTCGAGACATTCACGAGCGCGAGTGCCGACGTCGTGACACCGGCCGGGACGACGCGCATTGCGACTTTCATCAAGCGAGGCAAGGTTCCCGTTTGGTCATTCAACGAAGTGATCGACCCCACTTACAGCGACCCTCTGGGCCTGACGGCCAAGGAATTTGCCGCCAAGCTTGCGCGAATACTCTTTGCCGCCGGTCTGAGTGATTCGCAAGTGGACGCACTGATCGCCAAGACCAGCGGCTCCAACATTAATTATCGCGATGTGTACGAGCTGGGTTTCAGCAACAATCCACGTGCCATCCCCCAACTACTCAGTCTCACCGCGAACAAGGATGACGAGGTACACCAGGCGGCATTCTCCTCGCTGGGCATCTTGCGCGATACGCACCATTTTGACGTCATGGCCGCGGCGGCACAGGACTCGAGCCGCGATTGGGAGGATCGCGCTGCGGCGCTGAAGGCCATTGCGGACCTGGGCACACCGGAGTCGGTAGACTATCTCCAAAAGGAAAGGGCCCGCCTGCAGCCGCTGACGGATGCGGAGTCTGTGCGCAGCAAGGAACTGATCGGCCTGTACTTGAACTGATTCGGTGCGAAAACGAGCGTCGGCGCTCAGGCGAGGGTCGGCGCCCAGGCGAGATGGGAACGTTGCCGCGTCCGCACAGCGGACATTTGGGAAAAGTTGGCAGGACGATGAAACTTTTCCCGTTCGGCCGTGTTGTAGGGGTTACAGCGGAAGGGGATCGTCGCCATGAGAACAACCGCCGGAGACTATTTCAACGCCGCCCTGCGCGGGTTGCGCCGTAGTCCAGTGCTGACCGCAATACTGGTTTACTCGATCGTCTTTGGCGCAGCAGTTTTGATGGCGGGCTTTGCGGTGTGGCGATCAACTGCCAGCTGCCCGACGTCTCGGTCCAGGCCGGCGGCATACGTAGCCCAGATGTCCGCGGATAGTAGCGGTGAGCCGGCAAGAACCCTCGCTCCGGCAAGAACGCTCGCTCGCGGATCGTAAAGGCAATCAACATGCACAAGACTCTGTTCACCATCGCCATCGCAATGTCGGCTGCCTCATTTCCGGTCACCGGGAGTGCTCACGGCTGCATCAAAGGTGCCGCGGTCGGGGGCGTGGTAGGACACGTGGCGGGTCATCATGCGGTGGCCGGCGCGGCGGTCGGTTGCGTCGTTGGCCATCACCACGCTAAGGTCAAGGCAAGGGAAGCAGCGGCGGCGCAAGCGCAAGACAGCGCCGCGAAATCGACCAGCGCCGCTCCGGCGCATTGAGAATCCGCGTCGCGGGCGATTTTTTGCAGGCCTCAGAGCTGGATCACGCCGAGGCGCACCGCTTGCGTGACTGCATCGGTGCGGCCGATGGCTTCGAACTTTTCGAGAAGCGACGCAACATGAAACTTGACGGTGTGCACCGAAATTCCCAGTCGCAGTGCGATGGATTTATTCGACGCGCCCTCGGCTAAGAGGCTCAATACCTGTATTTCGCGCCGAGTCAGCGCGGCGTCCGGTTCGGCGGGCTTCTCGGGAGTGCGCGAGGATACGACGGCGGCATCCGCTCTCTCGTTCTCCCGCGCCAGTCGCAGTCCGGGGACCTCGGAAAGCAACGCTGCCAGCCGCTCCGCCAGTGTCGGATCGTCTACCTTGATGGCGAGGACGATGAGTTCCGGCGCGCCTTCCCTGGTCAAGGCTCGGGCCTTTCGCTCAATGTAATTTGGACCTCAGCCGGCTCGCCCCCTCGCCGCAGCGCCAGCTTGACGGTCGACCCGACGCTGTCGGGGCCGAGGGCTCGCAGGATCATCCGCACGTCTTGAGTCTGCTGATCGTTCCACTTGATGATGAGATCTCCCTGCCGGACGCCGGCGGCCGCACCCGGCCCTTTCGGATCCACGCTCACGACCATGACTCCGTAACCTGAGTCCCCGTCCAGCTTGATGGGCTGAAGGCCGAGTCCAAGGTACCCGCGAGCAACCCTTCCGTGGGTTTCCAACCTGGCAGCAACCCGTTCGACGGTGGCCGCAGGGATGACAAGCACCTGTCGCCGCGCTCCGGAGACGACCATACCAAACGCGCCGCCAGAAGCGTCGAGCGCCACGCCGCCTTCGACGGCGCGACGCAAGGAGAGGTCGAGTTCGATTCTCGCGTCGATTTCACCGCCGCGAAGGCTGCGCCATGCTCCACCCACGAGCGAGACGGTACCGAATGCGGCGAGCGGCGCTCCTTGCACCGAGCCGACGGCCCATGCGAGAGCGCCGGCTTGCAACGATACGGATTTGAGCGTGACGGACGGCGGGTGGGGGCGGTCGACTCGCAGAAGAGCCACATCAGTGCTCGGATCGCGGCCGACGATGGTCGCCACGGCTGTGTCGCCCCCGGGCAGTATCACCGCAATGTCGCCCTCATCATCGAGCGCTTCATCGGCCGTGACGATCAGACCCGGTCGCCACACGAATCCACTCGAGCGAGAGCGGGCGGAGTGAACGGCGACGATGCTCGGCGCCGCTCGATCCACGACATCGGCGAGCGAATCCGACAGTTGCTGGAGTGAAATAGCGGATGTGGATTTCGACATGGATCCTCCTCGACACCGGCGCCAATGTACGATGCACATTCGCGTCGGTCTACTGACCAGGTGAGCAGGTCTGGTGCTAGCGGCCGTCGCCTCGTGAGCTTTCGTGCGCGCCGCGATGAGGTGGTGTGTCGGGTTCTCCGAGCGGTTCAATGTCGTGGAACTTGCGGTAGTCAAGATGGATCGTGCCGTCCGCCGCTTCCTCGAGGATGTCGTGAAAAGTCGCGTTCCAGCGGATGTCGGTGCTTGAATATTCAGCCCGAGCCATCAAGACCTGGCCGGTGTTTTCATCGGTACCGCTGAGGCTGAGGACAAACGCTGCCTTGGACTTCTCGAGCGATTCCGCCGTCTCGGATTTCAACGGACTGGAATCGTCGATGACGTGCATGATCGTCCAGCCGAGAATGAACAGCGGATGCTGGGAGCGCAGCAAGGGCAGATCGACGACGCGGCGAATGCGGAACCCTTCTTCGGTCACCTCGTCACGCAGCATGCGCAGCAGCGCCGAAGCATCTTGAACCACATTCTGGCGCTGATTCACCGCGCGAAATACCAATGTCCTTTTACCGTCGATCGGCCGCACGACGGCGTTTCTGGTGAATAGAAAGCGCGCCTGAGGACGGGAAAATCGCGCGAACATGATGCCGGTGATGAGCGCCAGGGACATGAGGCCGACGAAAATCTCGATCATCGCCACGACGTGCCCATAAAAGGTTTGGGGATGCATATCCCCATAACCCACGGTGGCGAGCGTTTCCACGCTGAAGAAAAAAGCGCCGGCAAAGCCGGGCGGACTGAGATTGGCGATACATCCCGGGACCAGGCCGTATAGAAAGCCGAATAGAAGGTCAAAGGCGAGAAAAAAGGCGGCCAACGTGGCGAATAGGCGGGGCCAGCTCACGGTCATGAAATGGTGGAAGAGGTCGTGGAATATCGGCCTGGCGATTCCCTCGGTGATGACTTCGCGTTGGCCTAACCTGACCAGCCGGCGTCCGACCGGCCTACTGCGGGTATTGCCGGGGTGACCATGCGAGGGAGTTTTGGCGGATTGTTTGTGGGTGCTCATGGGTCGTCGCAAGCGCCGAGTTCGCGCGGTGACAGTCTATACTCCGCGGCGCAGCTTTCGCAGGGGTTCTGAGGTCAGCGCTTGCGCGCGTCTCGAGTCGGCGGCACCGCCAGCCAGGTTGCAAGAACGAGCGCAGCAAATGCCACGTAGGCCACGGTGAACACCCAGGTAGGGGCGTTATAAAACAACAGGCGGTCGATCCAGCGTTCAATGAAGCCGCTGTCGGATCGCTGCCCGCGCAGGGTGTCCTCCCAAACGGTCAGAGGACACGCAACGCCGAAAACCGACTCGGCCGCAATGAACAAGATCGCACCGAGGTGCAGCAGGCGCCAGCGCCAGCCTCTCACCCACGTCCAGCGCAGCGCGGCTCCCAAGTAGACCAAGGGCACCCCTGCTACCACGAACAGCACGATCAGCAAATGAACGACTACGATGGCGTCCGGTGCGCTCAAGATGCTCGCGCTTTCAGTGGGCGCGATTTTCCGCGAAGTTCAAGGTCTCGAAGCGGCGAGCTTCGGCCTCGCCGAGCTTCTTTTGCGCGCGGATCTCGTTCACTATCTCGAGCGCAGTCTTCGTACACGGCTGAAGGTCGGCGTCGCTCAGGCAAAGCGGCGTCATGCGCTCACCCCAACGAATCAAATGAGAGGACAGCGTCAGTCCGCCGCCAAACGCGGGCATCAGCACCAGGCCGCCGGGCGGCACGCGCCCTTCCTCCACGGCCTCCACAAGCGCGACCGGCGCCGTGGCCGAGCTCATATTGCCGTACTTCTGCACCGTCAAGTACAACTTGTCCGGGCCCGCGCCCGCGCGCTTGGCGACCGCGTCGATGATGCGAAGGTTTGCCTGGTGCGGTACGACCAGCGCGATGTCAGCCATCGTCACGCCGGCGCGGCGCATCACGTCGAGGCTGGCCTCGCTCATGCCTTGTACCGCCTTGCGAAAGATTTCCTGACCGTCGAAGTCCCAGCGGGTTTGTCCGAACTGCACACCGAGATTGGCGTACATGGTCCCCATGCCGCGCACTCGCAGGATTTGTCGCGAGTCCGCGTAACACTGGAGCTTCTCGGCGATGACGCCCGTCTCTTGCTCCGACGCCTGCAACACCATGGCCGCCGCACCGTCGCCGAATAGTACCGCCACATTGCGGTTGTCCCAGTCCATGTACTGGGAGATCAGTTCGACGCCGATGATGAGCGCGTTCTTGACGATGCCGCTCTTGATCATTGACGACCCGATCGACAGCCCGTACATGAAGCTGGTGCACGCGGTGTTGACATCGAAGGCCGCCGCCCGCGTTGCTCGGATGCGCTGCTGCACGCCCGAAGCGCTGTTGGGCACCGTCTCGTCGTTGCTGCAACTGCCGTAGATCACGAGTTCGATGTCCTCGCCGCGCATGCCGGCGCAGGCGATGGCACGGAATGCCGCGACGATCGCCAGCTCAATGCCGGACACGTGAGAGATTCGCCTCTCCTTCATGCCGGTCCGCGTCGTGATCCACTCGTCGTCCGTGGGCAGGAAGGTCGCCAGGTCGTGATTCGTCAGGATGGCCGGCGGCAGGCATTTGCCCCAGCCGACGATTGCAGCGTGAGTCACTGGAACTCCCCGAGGTGAATCTATAGTTGTGCCAGCCATTGTCGCCGATGTGGGCGCAGCCCGCACGCCTCGTGAAATTCAACGAAATCAACAACTTGGTCCGCGACGATACTTGCGCGCGACGTTGTGCCGACTCACGGTAGCCTTCGGCGAGGGCGGCCGCAGTTCGCCGCCCAACCGTCCCGGACGCAAAGCGGGCTGTCAGTGTTGCGGCTGCCCTGGAATCGGCAGGCACTCCATGATTTCGACCGAGTCGCCGGGAAATATCGTGAAATGCGGGTGCTTCTCGAACATCCTTGCAGCGGCTTCGTGAGACGCGGCCTGGACGAGCACGTACCCCACCATGTTGTTCTTGATGTCGGAAACTCCCTGCGCAGCGGTGCGTTTCGTTTTTCCGAGAGGCCCTCCCGTTTCCACGACGGCCGCCGCATTGGCCGCCATCCATTCTCCCCACGCGGCGAGGCCCGATGCTTCCTGCTTCTTACGCTTTGCTTCGTCCATGGTGTTCCACCCAGATTTCTCGAGCGCGGACGCCGTACCGATGTAGATGGCCAGAAACTTTTTCATAGAATGCTCCCAGAATTAAGGTTGTAGAGGTGCATGGGATTGGGCGGAGGCACCCGGCTCGCATGCTTACACTCTAAAACGAATCAGAAGCCGAGAATTCGACACCCGGGGAAGACAATTTTGCGGCCGGTACTCATTGAGCCTGCGACGTCCGGGCGGAGGAGTCATTCCGGCCACACCCTCGTGATTGCATTACCTCCCGAAACCGCTCGCGTTCCTCAGGAGTCATTTGTTGCCAGCGCGCCTGCATACGCGCTCGCCAATGCCCGCCGCCGCGCCGCCAACCGCGAACGCCGCCGAACAGAATCCGCGACAACACGAGCAACGCCACGGCCTGGACGAAGGTAATCGCATGCAGGCCCGTTGCCGCCGGGAGCACTGCATTCCACAGCGTCATGACAAGGTATCCGAGCAGCGCCGCCACGAGCGCGGCAAACGCCATCATTCTCACGCCTCTGAAAATCCAATATCGTCTCATCGCATGCTCCTCAATTGTCCAATTCCGAATGAATGTCTCGCAATCGCCGCCTCAGATGGCGGACCGCCGCGTGCTTACGCCACAGCAATGTGTTCACACCCACTCCTGTCTCGGCCGCAAGACTCTTGAAACTGCGTCCCTCCAGCTCGTGCGCGATGAATACCGCGCGTTGTTCCGCCGGCAACTCATCGAGAGCCGCGGCGAGCTCGTCCGCAAGAACCTCGCGCACATAGTCAGCCTCAGGACCGGCGGCGTCGGGAGCGAGCCATTCGCCCAACATGCTTGGGGGCTCGGAGCCTGGGTCGGCAGGACGTCGAGAGGACTGTTTCCGGAAGCGGTCGATGATCCGGTTGCGCGCCACTCGCATCAGCCAGGCTGCAACGTGCTCGATGGGCTCCATCAATCGGTAGGCAGATACGAGTTCGGCAAACGCATCCTGCACGATGTCTTCGACCTCGCTGAGATCCGCGACCTGCCGGCGGACGAATGCGCGAAGCCGAGGTCCCTGCGCGACCACCGCAGCCACAATCCGAGCGTTGTCCTCGCTCGTTGCCCGCGACGCAGCCATTGAGTGGTTCATACGAGGATAGACGTTCGAGGCCGGCAGATATTGGTGCGCATTCGCGCGATGGTGCCAATCCAGGTGTGTTGTGGCCCGCCGCCGTATATCAAGGGAACAGCCCCCACGAAATGCTGGATTCCCCGACCCCTTGCCGCCAATGAGGACGCCGGCGATCGAACCAAGGGAACTGTTCCGTTTCCACCGGGTACCGGGTCGCTGTAGAGTGTGAGCAGCCTTTTGCACAAGAGACCGGGATGACCAATCGAAGAGACCGGGATGACCAATAGAATCAACGCGACTTCCCCGCAGGTGTATGCACGAACAGGTGGCGCGCTCTACCTGGCGATCATTGTCTTTGGTGCATTTGCGGAAGGGTTCGTGATGAATAAACTCGTCGCGCCGGATGCCGCAACGACGGCTCATAACATCATGGGCTCACGCGGGTTGTGGAGCGTCGCCGTCGCGCTCGACCTCATCGTTCCGGTCATCGCAGTGGCCGGGGTGTGGATTTCCTATGTGCTGCTGAGTCCGGTCAGCAAACGGCTCATTCTGCTCGATGTGTTTTTTACTCTGGTGTCCCTCGCCGTCGAAGCCGTCAGCAAGTTGTTCCTGCTATTGGTGCTGCCGATCTTGAGCAATACCGGTTACCTGCAAGCGTTTGGACCGCGGCAACTGGAGGTCCTCGCAAACCTTGCTCTGCGCTCGCATGACCTCGTCTTCAACATTGCCCTGATATTCTTTGGCTGTGCGTGCCTGGTCGAGGGTTATCTGATCTACAAATCGGGGTATTTCCCGAAATTCATCGGCATTTTGATGCAGCTTGCCGGCTTGTGCTATCTGGTCTCTTGTTTCGCGGCGCTTTTTGCCCCTGCACTGTCGGACCTGATAACGCCCGCTATTCTGCTGCCGCCATTGATCGGCGAATCGTCCTATTGTCTATGGCTGCTGATCAAAGGCGTCGACGTCGACAAGTGGAATGAGCGAATGACGATGGGCAACGGGAACAGAGCGGGCGCAACGTAAGAATGCTCGATGGCCGTGTGCGGCCTGATCTACTTCGCCGGCTTGTATATGTAGTTCACAAATACATAACCCCAGGGTACGGCGACGATGGGTAACAACACCCACAAGAACGCCGAGGTGGTGCCTTCCGCCGGCGAACCCGCCAACTTGCCCGTTGCCCACAGAGGGTACGCCACAACAATGAGCCAAAGAACTTTGTAAAATATCTCCAGCAGCAGGATCGGCAGCATTTTCAACGGACGGAGGATCCCCAAGCCCGCCAGCGTCGCAAACGCGGTCCAAACACACCATGCCATCGCATCGTCCGGTTCCCATGAACCTCGATGGGTGAGGATGTGCGTCCACGTGTCCTTTCCCAGCACGAAGAACATCAAGATGAAGACCAGCCGCAAAAGGTAAATACTGACCGGACGGACACCGTCGTATTTTGCGGCCGGCTGAAAAATCGATTTGAGGTTCAGGGTCATGAAGATTTCCCAAAAATCGCGTATTCACGCGCTCCCTTGGTTAGCTGCGCGCAATAGACCATTTACCGTTCGGCTCGTCAAACGTCGTTTGTCGGGGGGACTGTCCTGAACCTCGAGGCTCGCGTGGTGGGTGATGCGACCGGATACGGCCTGCGCTTTGTCGCGAGGCACGGCTGGCGAATGATGCTCTGGTTTGTCTGTCTGCTGCTCCCATTATGGGGTTTTGCGTCGCTGGTCGGCGAAGTACACAAAAAAGCGGTATTCCCCTTCGATGCGCCGGTGCTCAATTTTTTGCACTCAATGGCAACGCCGGCACTGGACCGCTTTTTCATTCTGATGACTCGCCTGGGCTACATCTGGGGCGTAGTGCCACTCGACGCCCTCGTGCTGTTGTTTCTCGTTGCGCGCAGGCGATTTCGAGACGGACTGTTCTTTGGTCTTGCGGTGATCGGATCAGCTGTCCTCAATATTGTCGCCAAAAACCATTACGCGCGGATGCGCCCGGATTTGTGGATCTCACTCGCGCCGGAGACGACCTACAGCTTTCCAAGCGGCCACGCGATGGGATCCGCCACGCTCGGCCTGGGCCTGATTCTATTGTGCTGGCCCACGCGCTGGCGGTGGCCGGCAACAACGACAAGCCTGGTCTTCGCATTGCTCGTCGGACTTTCGCGAGTCTATTTGGGCGTTCACTATCCCTCCGACATTCTTGCCGGTTGGCTGGCCGCGATCGCCTGGACGCTCGGCATGTACTTCTTGGTGGACAGAAAGGCTCCTCCACCACCGCCCAGCGCAGCCCCGGGCCGAGATACTGTAGGTGCGACGGCGGAGGGGCACGTCGTCACACCGGACTGCCGCTGATCCGTCCCTCGGCATCGAAGCACGCCGGCTTCGGTTACGCGCCTACCTGCGCCTCCGCGGCGCCGAGAGGCGCCCCGCACAGGAAGCGCCTCAAGATGACCATCACCCACGTGTCATGCCGGCAATACTTCAGCAGCGCCGCCCGCAACTCTCGTTCCCGCTCCGGTTTCACCGTCGCACTGCGCAACTCCAAAAACGCCCACTGCGCGGCGTCGCCCTCCTGCACGTCGTCCAAATCTTCGTACCTCAACTCCGGCGCGATCGTCGGTATCACTTTTTTGATCGACCAGGACCCCCGCATGTCCCGGTGGTAGTACGCGGCGCGAGTGATCGGCAGCAAATCCACCAACCGCTCGGCGAGCGCGCGCAACGCCGCCGCCTGCGTCGGCAAGAACTCCGCCAATCGAAGCAGCACCCGCTCCTCAAAACTCGCGTTGTACGCAAAGATCGGACCCACTGCCGGCAGCGCCGCGATCAACGCGCGCGCCAAGGCCGCAAAATCCCCGAATGACTCGATTGCCAGATACTCGGCATGCTGCACCTCATCCGGCGCGCTTTCCACATGCACCGACCACTGAAACGGCAATTGTTCAAAGGGGCGCGTGCCGATGACTTCCGGCACCGAAAAACCGATGGTCTCAAAATCGAGAAAGCTAAAAGGGTAGGGCAGGCGCCGCAACTCCGCGGTTGCCGCCAGATCAAAAAATGCCAGCCCCGAAACCGTCGCATCAAACACGCGCCGGTGCAGGTCATGGGTTATCCGCTCCACCGGCACATCGCGCAGATCCCGATACCCTTCCGCCAGCAACTCACCGACCACCTGGCCGCCCCGCGGCAGCATATCCACGGGATATTCCGGGGTTTTCTGCCCGGCCATGCACCTTGATAAGAACGGGCACTCATAAGGACTCAAACAATGCGGCCCGACGTCGATGCGCGGCATCGAATCTGACGCCATCACCTCTTGAAACTCCAAGGCCCGCGCGCCTGCCGCCGGCAGATACCCCTGCACCGGCTCCGTGATATCCACTTCCACCAGCAATCCCGCATAGTCCCCCGCCCGCCTGAGGACAAACTGATTGTTCACCAGCCCCAGAAACACCCGACCGACCGGAATTTTTGCCCTTTGCAGCACCAGCGCCTGAAACGCCGCGTCCGGCACATGCACGTCCTTCAATTCGGTGGCGCCTTTCACTTCAATGAGATCAAACTGGGCGCCCGCCCGCCGCATCACATCCGCGATGACTGCAAGACCCCCGGCACGAAACGCCGGCTGGTAAAGCACGCCGGCCCCACGACTCCCCTTCGCCAATACCCGTTTGGTCTCCGCAATCGCCGACGGCATGCCGCGCCCGCGCGAGATCAAAACCCCCGGCTGCAACTCCTGCACCACTTCATCGAACGCCCGACCCTGCAGAATCGGAATGCCGGCCTCCACCGGCTCCTCGAGCGGCCGATGAACTTCAAACCACAAACGCTTGTGACACTGCAGCCCCGACAAGAATCGCGACTTGGTGAGCCACGCCACGATGGCTACCTCACCGCTCGCAGAATCGCTTTGCCGAGCAGACAGTGTGGTCGCCGCACCAAGCATCGTCGAGCAAGTGTCATGCCACCAGGTCCCGGAATCTCCTCTCCCCATTGGCCGTGAATCTGACGACGCGAGAAGCGTGTTCCCGCTTGGCCCACCCCAGGGCGCACACCCGCGACAGCAGGGCGGCGCCCAGCGATCCCGCGAGGTGATATCGCCGCTCGCTCCAATCCATGCACGGCCGGCAGAAAGTGCGGCGTTGTTGCACTACGAGCCCGGTATCAATGCCGGCGCCCTTGAACCATCCGATGCCGGCAGCACTCGGACGCAGGCCTTGCGGGGAGAATTCCAACAACTCGTTGCGAACGAGCGATTCGTACGCCAGCACGCCGAGCTCACCGGCCAGATGGTCGTAGCACACCCGGGCTTTTCGCAGTGCCGGCTCGCGCGGACTGGAAAGCAGGCGAACGGCACCGGTGCGGAAGGCCACGCCCATGAGTGACTCGAGCAAGCTGCCTACATCCTCATCGGCGAGTCTGAAATATCGATGGCGCCCCTGCTGGTCGACCGTGATCAACGATGCATCAAGCAGCTTCGACAAGTGCGCGCTCATCGTTTGCTTGGTAACGCCGGCGACGGCCGCCAATTCCGTCGCGGTGAGCGCCCGATCGGCCATCAGCGCCGTCAGAGCATCGGCCCTGGCAGTGTCTCCCAGCAAAGCGGCGATCTTGGCAATGTTAGGGCCGTCTTTCATAGTTCGACGATAGACGAACCATCATCGTGGCGCAAGCGTATAAGCTCTACCTCTGGCCGTTCTCGAATGGGTCGCCGCCATGAGTATCGCTTGCTTCATTCGCTATCAGATCGACCCGTTTCAGCGCGCCGCATTCAAGGCCTATGCGGAGAACTGGGGACGGATCATTCCCCGCTGCGGGGGTCGGTTATTGGGCTATTTTCTGCCTCACGAAGGCACCAACGACATTGCCTGGGGCGTAATCGCGTTCAAGTCGCTGGCGGACTATGAGTCTTATCGCGCGCGTTTGAAGCAGGACGAGGAAGGCAAACGGAACTTCGAATGGGCGCAGACTCAGCGCTTCATTTTGCGGGAAGAGCGAACGTTTCTGGAAGCCGTCGATGGAACGGTCGATGGAACGGTCGATCACTTGCCGTGAAAGCCCCGTTTCGATCGCAGCTCGCTCTCACAAATTTTTGACCCGCGATTCCGGTCGGCGCAAGCTGCAAACCTGAAATGGAGTAGCCGCGTGAGAACTTTCACCCATACAACCATCTTCGCACTCTGCATTGGCATGAGCTGTCTCTTTGGGGCGTCCGGCACCGGCGCCGGGACGGTGGCTGCCGCTTCTATCCCGGCGGAGAATCTTCTTCAGCCGGCGGATCTCGCGGCCACCCTGCAGTCGAACGCTGCGGCGCGGCCGCTGATACTGCAGGTCGGCTTCCGCAAACTCTTCGACGAAGCCCATATCGTTGGCGCCGAGTATGCGGGCCCCGGTGGCGAGAGCAATGGGCTTGCCGTGCTGCGAAAGCGCGTCGCCAAGCTGCCGAGAGACTCTGCGATCGTCATATACTGCGGCTGCTGCCCCTGGAGCCGTTGCCCGAACATCGGTGCCGCTTTTTCGGAGCTGCGGGTGCTCGGTTTCCGCAATGTCAAAGTCTTGTACATCGCTGAAAATTTCGGCGCTGACTGGATTGAAAAGGGCTACCCAGCCACCAGAGGCGGGTAGCCATGTGGCATTCGCGCGTCATCGGAATGATCGTGTTGTGCGCCTGTCTGTCGGTCCGTATGGTGGCCGCAGATGCGCCAGCCCGATCCGCCGGCGCGTTGAACACCATCGCACCGGATTTTACGCGCACCGACCTGTCGGGCCGACCGCTGCACCTCGAGCAATTCAGAGGACGGGTGGTGCTGCTGAACTTCTGGGCGACCTGGTGCGGCCCCTGCATCACGGAGATTCCAGTCTTCTCGCGCTGGCAACGCCAATATGGGGACGCGGGGCTGCAGGTGATCGGCGTATCGATGGATGATGATGAAGCAGCCGTCAAGCGCTTCATTGCGAAGCACGATGTTTCCTATCCGATCGTGATGGGAGACGCAAAGCTGGGCGAATCGTTCGGCGGGATCTACGGACTGCCCCAGAGTCTTCTGATCGATGCACGAGGGCGAATTGTCTTGCGCAAGGTCGGCGAATCGAGCACGGAGGCATTGCGCTCGCAGATCGAGGGCCTGATCCGCGTCCACTGAGCACGACGATTTTCCGGCGCACAGCACTCCTTCAGCTGAACGAACTTCAGCCGACCCGAACGCATCAGGCGTGGCGGATCTACTTAGGCGGTGGTGGTGTGGCTATGCACTTGCCCGGAACCTTCACGCAGGGCTTGTTGTCCTTGGACCCGGGCCCAGTGCCTACCTTGCAGCTGTACTCCCGAATCTCTCCCTTCGGGCATTTCCCGGCCATGGCCGGTGCCGCCAACGTCATGGCAACGATCAGCAGAGCGAGCGTCTTCAACATGGGATGTAACCTCCTCATTTGTCTCATACGGCGTAGCGCTTACGCGGACCCAGCGGCAAGATCCTACTCCAATTCACGAGGGTTTCCTCGTGCTGCTACCGACCTTCACGTCGCCGCGTGCGTCGACGGCGTCGCCGCGCGATCGGATGCGATGACGCTCAATAGCTGGTGCGATTGGCCGTCGAAGAGAACAGCGACGCCGGCCGTGATGAAACCGTTCACGATCAGGGCGACGGTGAGCGTGGCAATTTTTGACGCGATCTGAGTGTGCATGTGAGTCTCCTTGAGTTGGTACTGCTTCAGCCTTTGCGGTTCGATGTGCAAGCCGCACTTAAGAACACAGCAAGCACCGTGCCAAGGCGTTTGAATCCGCTAAGTCCCTATTTTTCAAGGTATTATTGTTTCCATCAACGCATGCGGACACCTGCGGACGGTGTCCGCGGACAGCAGCGGACAGCAGCGGACAGCAGCGGACAGCAGCGGACAGTACGCGGACGGGATTGGCGCGCGGACGGGCACGGCACCTCGACGCTGATCCGAAAAAAAAGGCGGCCCGCAGGCCGCCTTCGTGTCGCCGTGGCAACGTTGCTCCTCAGCGGGCCTCGTGATTTCCATCGCGATCAAAGTGGAAGGGGTCGAACAGATCGCCGATGGCCGGGGTATTGAGCGGGCCGCCTCGTCAAACGTGATGATGAGCGCGGGCCGATGCTTCAGGCGGAAAATCGTTTCGCCGCGCGGGCTCGCGCCTTGGCGGATTCTTCTTCTCTGCTTCGCATTGGGGCATTCGTATGGAGCGAACTCAGTAGAGTGCGCGAAGCGGCTTCAATTTCGTCAATGGCGGCAAGGAACGCGGGTTCATTGTATTTGGACGGTTTGGCGAAACCGCTGATCTTGCGCACAAACTGCAGGGACGCAGCGCGAATTTCCTCGTCGGTCACGGGCGGTTCGAAGTTGAACAGGGTCTTGATGTTTCTGCACATGTCAATCTCGAGAAGTTCAAGGAGACTCGGGCGTGCTGTAGAATTCACCCCTCGAATTGGGAAGCTTTTTCGAGAGGAAGTCATGAGGATACCTTCAATCCCGCTCCTTGCACCAGGCGCCGTGCTCGCCGTTGCGTGCGCGGCCGCGTGTTTGACCCGCGGCGCATGGGCGGAGCCGCCATCGGCGCCTCATTACCCGCCCGCGCAACGGGGCGATCACGCCGATGAGTATCTTGGCATCAAGGTTCTCGACCCCTACCGCTGGATGGAGGATATCGACTCGCCCGCGACGCGTGCCTGGGTCGAAGCGCAGGCGCAGCTCACGAGCGATTATCTCGCCGCGATTCCGGGGCGTCAAAAGATCGCGCAGCGGCTCAAGGAAATCTGGAACTTCGAACGTTGGGGCCCGCCGGAAAAACACGGTGCGCAGTGGTTCTACGTTCACAATAGCGGTCTGCAAGACCAGTCCGTGTTATTCGCGGCTGCCGATCCGGGCCAACCGGCACGAGTCGTATTGGATCCGAACGTATTGTCGAAAGACGGGACCATTGCTTTCAGGCGAGCGGGCTACAGCGACGACGGCCGCTTGATGGCCTATGCCCTGTCCGAAGCCGGGTCGGATTGGGAAGTGTGGCGCGTGCGGGACGTCGCGAGTGGCAAAGACCTTCCGGATGAGATCCGATGGGCAAAATTTACCGGCGCCTCGTGGCGCAAGGACGGCAGCGGGTTCTATTATTCCGGCTACACCGCGTCCGCGGCGGGGCAATCGCTCAAAGCGCCGAATCAGTACAACAAGGTGTTCTTTCATCAATTGGGGACGCCGGAATCACAGGATGCGCAGATTTACGGGCGGACCGACGATCCCGACTGGTATGTCGGCGCGCAAGTGACGGATGACGGGCACTATCTCATCGTCGTCGCCAACCATGGAACCGACGTCAAGAACACCCTGTTGGTCGCGGATCTCAGCCGGGGTTCCACCGTGGCGCCGGTCATCGCGGAGCCCCGTGCCAACTACACCTTCATCGGCAATATCGGGTCCACGCTGTATGTGCAAACCGACGACGATGCACCGCGCTATCGGGTCATCGCAATCGATCTTGCCAAGCCCGACCGGGCTCACTGGCGCACGATCGTGCCGGAGACTCGGGATACGCTCGACAGCGTGACCCTGGTCGGCCATTCGCTGATTACTCAGTACCTGCATGACGCGCACAGCGTCGTGCGGAGCTACGCGCCGGACGGCAAACCTCTCGGCGAACTGAAGCTGCCGGGATTCGGAACCACATCCGGATTCTTGGGAAAGCTGGAGGATGAATTCACCTACTATGCCTACACGGACTACACGACGCCCACATCGATCTATCGCTTCGATCTGAAAACCGGCCGCGCCCGGCTCTGGCGAACCCCGCAACTGGCGGCGTTCAAGCCGGCCGAGTACGAGACCAAGCAGGTCTTCTTCACAAGCAAGGATGGAACCCGCGTCCCGATGTTTGTGACGGCGCGCAAGGGGACCCTACTCGACGGGCACAATCCGACGATTCTCTACGGGTACGGCGGCTTCAATGATTCGCTGCAGCCAATGTTCTCGCCCCGAATCGCCGCCTGGCTCGAATTGGGCGGCGTGTATGCGGTCGCGAACCTTCGAGGCGGCGGGGAGTATGGCCGCGCCTGGCACGAGGCCGGAATGAAGACGCACAAGCAGAATGTGTTCGATGATTTCATCGGCGCCGCGGAATATCTCACCGAGCATCACTGGACCAGCCGCGAGCGTCTGGCGATTCTCGGCGCATCCAACGGCGGCTTACTCATCGGCGCGGTCGAGGAGCAGCGGCCGAATCTGTTTGCGGCGGCGGTGGCGCAAGTGGGCGTCATGGACATGCTGCGGTTTCGCGAGTTCACCGTGGGGAAGGCCTGGGAGGCGGATTACGGCTCCGTCGACAACGTAGCGGAGTTCAAGGCGCTCGCGGCCTATTCTCCATATCACAACGTTCGACCCAACGTCGATTATCCGGCGACTTTGATTCTGACCGGCGATCACGACGATCGTGTATTTCCAGCACACAGTTTCAAGCTGGCCGCCGCGATGCAAAACGCCGATCCGCAGGGTAAACCCATCCTGATCCGCATCGATCTTCGGGCGGGGCATGGGGCTGGGAAGCCGGTGTCAAAGCAGGTGGAGGAGACGGCCGACATCTACTCTTTTGTACTCAACGCGATGGGACTCGCGAAATAACGGGGCTTGGGTGCCGGCGGCGCGGGGGAGGGCGGCAGTGAAAAAATTCAAACATGAATCGGAATTGTTCAAGGCGGCGTTGCTGGCCGGTGTTCAATACGCGGAAGGCCGCAAGGCGGTAGAATTCGAGGCGACCGACTCGGCCAGCGACAAAGCGCTGTATGTCTATCGTCTGCTCGTGCATGACAAGATCATTGCGCCAATGCCCGAGGAGCAGGTTGGCGAAAAGTCGATACGGCATCGGCTCGCCACGTGGTATGCGCATCAATTACCCACGGGGCACCCGCTGTTGGAATAGACATTATTCCGATCGCGCGAAGGGAGACGCCGCTCCAGCATGCAAGTTATTTCATTTAAAAGGACTGCCCTGTTCAAGCGGGGCATTTGGCTGACCGCCGCCGCATTGATTGCGTGTGTGAGTTCAACGCGTGGCGGTCGACTTGACGGATCGTGCGACCCAGGCGCAGGGCGGAGGCTCAGGTAGGCAATGACCACTGCAATGCACCGCGGCGAGTACACGATCACGACCGACCGGGATCGCTTCGACCTCGCGGCCATCCACCGCTTCCTGACCAGAAGTTACTGGTCGCCCGGCGTGCCGATTGCGATCGTGGAGCGCTCGATCGCGAACTCACTGTGCTTCGGCCTGTTTCACCAGCGCGATCAAGTGGGACTCGCCCGCGTCATTACGGATAAAGCCACGTTCGCGTATCTGTCCGACGTCTATGTTCTCGAATCTCATCGCGGCAAGGGACTGTCCAAGTGGCTGCTCGCAGTGATTCGCAGCCATGAAGACTTGCAAGGGCTGCGGCGGTTCATGTTGTCTACCCAGGACGCACACGGCCTGTATTCGCAATTCGGATTCACGGCATTGGCGTTTCCGTCGCGGATGATGGAAGTCCTCAATGCCGACCCGTACCGTCCGCCGCCCGCGCCCGCGCCCGCGCCCGCGCCCATGTCCGCGCCCATGTCCGCGCCCACGCCGACGCCCGCGGAGAGGCCGCCGGATGGATGACATGCGATGGCGGCCGGAAACATGCTTTCCATAGTGCGGGAAGCCGTGCCGGTGGATGCACTGCTGAAGACGTACCGGGGCGGTGTGCATCCCGAACGCTGGGGAAGGTATGGCGACTGCTTTTCGGTCGCCGTGGACCGGGCGGCGAGCCTGGCGGATTTCGTATTCGCATTTTACACCTCACCGCTGTTTCGCATCGAGCGGCTGATGCTCCGCGCCCTCGTTCGCGCACCGTCGAGCGATTCGGATGCGCGTCGGCTCGCGGACGGGAAGGCGGCTGGCTTTGCCGCATGGTATGTCGGCGAGCGTACGGCGACGCAGCTGCTGATGTGCGATCGTTATGAGCGCACGCGATCCTGGTTTCGCGTGGTGCCCTTGGGCGGCGGTCGGACCCTATTGCAGTTCGGGTCGGCTGTAGCCGCGGTCCGCGATCCTCACACGGGAGCCGCGGCGCTGGGCGGAGGGTTTCACCTGCTCCTGGGATTTCATGTCGTGTATTCGCAGGCGCTGCTGCATGCGGCAAAGGTCGGGGTGATGAAGATGCGCCCGGCTGCTTGAGTTCACCGCGCAATATTCCGCGGGTGTTCCGGGTCTACTGGTCAACAGAGCTAATTGGATGGCGAAGCATGCGAAACTCACTGCATAATTACTTGATGGCGGGCACCTTACTGTGCTGGGCCGCCGCGGGGCATACGGAGGCGAGGCCCGCCGTGGTCGAATTGTTCACCGCCGAAGGCTGCAGTTCATGCCCACCCGCCGAGGCGTACCTTGGCGAGCTGGCGCAGCGCCGCGATGTCATCGCCCTCGCATTTCACGTCGATTATTGGGACGATCTCGGCTGGCGGGACCGATTTGGCCTGCCCGGGGCCGTGAAACGGCAGGACGCATACGCGAGGGCGCTGCGCCTCGCCTCGGCCTATACCCCGCAAGTCGTCATTGACGGGCATGACGATTTTGTCGGCAGCGACCGGAATTCCATCGGCAGGGCCTTGGGCAACAATCGCAGTGGCGTCGCGGTCGCGCTGTCGGTGCGCGACGGTGAGGTTTTTGTCGATTTGGGTGCGCAAGAGGGAGTCGCGCCATGCGATGTCCTGCTGGTCACGTACCTGCGCACGGCGGTGTCGCCAATCGGTCGCGGCGAAAATGCGGGTCGTACCCTCAAGGAATTCAATATCGTGCGCGATTTTCACAGCCTGGGCCGATGGGACGGGAAAAAACAGCGCTATCACTCGCCGCTGAAGTCGTTGCCGAGCGAGGCCACTGACGTGGCCGTCCTGGTACAGCCGCTGGGGCAGGCGCCGATCGTCGGCGCGGCGAGCATCGCGCTTCGCTAGTTCATTGCGCGTTTGGGTTGGGTGCGGCGACGATCTCAGCTCGCGATTGGCGTTGTCGTACAGTGTCTACGAGGCTGCAGTACTGGATGGACGGGGCGTCGCGGTATCGTAACAATCCGCGGCATGTCCGGCGCATTTCACATCGAGAAATTGAGCGATGAGTTCGGCCAATACACCTTGGTACTCAAGTGCGCCGGATGTGGCCACGAACGTACCGCCGAACCGCGTACGCTCGGCCGCCTGTGCGGCTGGGACGCTCGGCTCGAGGATGTGGCGAAGAGGATGCGCTGCTCGAAGTGCGGCTTGAAGAAATGCACGCTGCGGGCGTTTCCGCCGCGAAAACCGCGCGGGTACACGGCGCTGCCGAGATAACTATTGGCAGAAGCCGTTTTGAGGATTATAACGAGCGGCGGAAGTACGTTGCGACGTTGAATCGAATCGCCATATCGGTTTCTCCAAGAATGAACTGACGGGAGATTAACCATGAAACTAAGAATGGAGTTTGTCTCGACCGGCGCAGCCGCGGTGCTGGTGGCGCTGGCCATCGCCTGCCCCCCCACGGTGGCATCTGCGGCCCCGCAGCTCACCATACAATCGGAACAGGCGGCCCACCCCAGGATCATCAAGGCCATCCATGAAATGGAGGAGGGTCTCAAAGCATTGGAGGCCGCTCCCTCGGACTTCGGAGGCAATAAGGCAGCCGCAATCAAGGATCTGCACGCCGCAATCCATTCATTGAAGAAGGCCCTGTACTTCCGCTTGAAGCTGGACGACGAAGCCATCGAAAAGGCGCAATGACCGAACGGTTGGTCCCCGCGAGTCAGCACGTGGGGACCAACCGCAAAAGTCCCAACGCGGTGTTATGCGCTGTATGAATAGATGACCCGCCGCGCCGCCGCTCCCGTATGGTTGATGGGCCTGACCAATGCGGTGTTCGGCATGTATGGCGGCATCCTCGTGATTTCGGTGCCGCAGCTGCTGAGCGCGCGCCACGTGCCGGAAGCGACCATTGCCACGATGACGGCGGTGATGATCTCGCCCAGCTTCTGGACCTTCCTGGTCAGTCCCGTGCTCGACGTCAGATTCAGCCGCCGCTGGTATTCGGTATTGACGGCAGGCGCGGCCGCAGCGCTGCTGGTGGCGGCGCTGCTCAATTTGGATCACCTCGCCCGGGTCGAAGTGCTGCTGGTGGCCGGTTTCTTCTTTGCCAACCTTTATCAGAGTGCATTGGGCGGCTGGCTATCGAGCATCACGACCGCCGAGGAGGAAAACAGGCTCAGTGTCTGGATGACGATAGGCAACATTGGCGGCGGCGGCGCCATGGCGATGGCCGCGGGCGAATTGGTGCGAAACCTGCCGCCGACCGCGGCTGCGTTGCTGCTCGGCGCAGCGGTCCTTGCTCCGGCGGCGGTTTTTCCCTGGATGCAGGCGCCCGGGCCGGACCGGCGGCTGGCGAGCGAGAGCTTTCCGCAGTTCTTCGGCGAGGTGGCGAGCCTGTTGAAGCGGCGCGAGGTGCTGATCGCGATAGCGCTCTTCCTGGCGCCGGTTGCCAGCTTCTCGTTGACGAACTTTCTCAGCGGCTTGAGTAGTGATTTTCACGCATCGAATCACTTCGTCGGGCTGGTGGGTGGCGCCGGGGTGCTGCTGGGCGGGATCGGCGGGTGCTTCATCTTTCCGCTGATCGATCGGTTGCTGCCGCTGCGATTCCTGTATCTGGCGATCGGGGTCGTCGGGGCGATGTTCACGCTGGCGCTCATTGTGCTGCCGCACACACCCGCGGCGTTCGCGGTGGCCCTCATCGGTGAAAATGTCTTTCAGGCGCTCGCCATCACCGCGATGATCGCGATCGCGTTCGACACGATCGGGCGCAGCAACCCACTTGCCGCCACGACCTACTGCTTGATGATATCGGCGTCCAACATTCCGATAACGTACATGCTGATGGTCGATAGCGCGGCGTACGGGCGGTTCGGTATTGGGGGGAGCTATGCCGCAGACGCGTTCTTCAGCCTGTTAGCTTGCCTTCTGCTGGGGGCGCTCCTCATTGCCGCTCTGCGTGGGGCACCGAGCGGCGGTGGCGTTCATAGATCTGTTCAGCCGCCGCAAGATCGGCGTGCGCGACGCCGATGCTCTTGAAAACCGTTCTGTTTGCGCGTGCCGGCTTATCCGTCTGCGCAACCAGGTCGGTGAGCGAGGAGATCTTCTCTTTCACGACGACGCCGGCGGCCAAAGGGGAAATCAAGTCCCCGCTGGCCTGCAGCGCGTCGAGCGTATCGACGGCGATGAATGCGCCGCGCAGGCAGTCATCGTCGGCTTCTCTCATACTGGACCTGAAGCTTCCGACCAAATCCAAGTGGCACGCGGATTTCAGCCAGGCGCCTTCGATGAGGGGTTGCTCGGCCAACGTGGCACAGCTGATCACGTCCGCCGAACGAACGGCAGTGTGCAAATCGGCAGCGGCACGCACGGGCCATCCGCGGCCGCTCAGATCGCGCGCCACGGCCGCGGCCTTTTGCGGATCGCGTCCCCAGACCAGGATGGATGTATACGTGCGCACGGCCCGATGGCCCTCAATGAGATATCGGCAGAGCGCGCCGGTCCCCACCATCAGCAGCACGGCGGGCGTCGCGGGCGCCAGCAAATCGGCCGCCAACGCGGAAACGGCCGCGGTGCGAAACAGAGTCAGCGCTCGGCCATCAATCCATGCGCGGGGCTGGCCGGTTTGGCCCGACAGGAGCAGGTAGACGGCGTTCACCGAAGCGCTACCCCGGGCGGCATTGCCGGGAAACACCGTGACGATCTTCACGCCGATTGCACCGTCCGGCTGCCACGAGGGCATCAACAACAAGCTGCGCGGCTGATCGACTGCGTCAAGATCATGGTGAGCGCGCGCGGGACTGACCGCAGGCGACAGAAAGGCGCGGCGCAGCGGTTCGACCAGGCTGCCCACCGTTGCCAGTCGATGAACTGCGTCAAAGTCGATCTGTATCATGGATTCAGCAGCCCCTCGAGGCGATCGAACCGGTCGCGCCAGAGCACGCCATACAGACTCATCCAATCGGCCAGCGGCTTCAGTGCCTGTGGTCGGGCGCTGTAGTGGGTCTCGCGTCCCACGCGCCGGCGGCGAACCAGGCCGGCGAGCTTCAAAACTCCCAAGTGTTTGGACACCATGGGCTGCGACACGCCGGCACGGTCGGTCAAGGCGTGTACGGTCTGCTCGCCATCCCGGACCAAGCGCTCGAAGATCGACCGGCGGGTCGGGTCGGCCAGCGTTTTGAACAGTTCAGTCGAGGCGGTTTGCATGAGCTAAATCATAATCCAATGGTTATGGATCATGCAAGCCCGCTGCCGCGATGGATCGGCGCCGGCCCGGCGCGAGCGCTAACCGATCACGTTTGCTTCGTGCAGCGGACGATTCTTCGCAATGCGCGCGAACAAAAGATCCGACACATCGAGGGTGTCGAAGCGGCCGTGCAGCAGAAGTTCGGCGATGGCGCGTCCGACGACCGGCGCTTGCTGCATGCCATGACCCGAGAATCCGTTCATGAACAAGAGATTCTCCACCGAGTCAGCCGGGCCCAGAATGGCGTTGTGATCAAAGGTGTTCATCTCGAAGTAGCCCGCCCATGCGCGCTCGAGTTTGGCCTCCTCGAACGCAGGAATGCGATGCGCAAGCGCCGGCCACAGCCAGCGCTCGAATTCGTCGTAGTCCGGCTGCAGCGGCTGATCATCCGCGTCGTCGGCCGGTGAAAACCCGGCGATGAATTTCGCGCCCTCGGGGCGAATCCAGAATCCCGTCGGATCGATGACGAGCGGAAACGGCACCATCGCGGTAGGGCAGGAGATGACATAGACGGTGCGCCGCCGCGCAAACACGGGCAACTCCACGCCGGCCATGGCCGCGATGCCACGCGCCCACGGGCCCGCGGCATTGACCACATGGGTGCAGCCAATGCGCGCACCGTCCGACAGGATCACCTCGGTGACGCGGCCGGCGTCGAGCGCCAGTCCGCACACCTCTGAATTCACATAGCGTGCGCCCTGCCGGCGAGCCTTGCGTGCGAATGCGGTAAGCAATGCATAGCCATCGAACCATCCTTCGCCGCTGAGGCCCAAGGAACCCAAGGCCAGATCGGCGGTGTTCAGCCAGGCAAAACGCTTCTCGAGGGCCGCACGATCCATGAGCGCCACATCGGAACCACAGGCTTTTTGCACCCGGTGCGCCTCGCGCAGTTGAGCATCGGCGTCGACTCCCGCTAGATAGAGGTATCCATGCTCGCGCAATTGGATGTCGGGGCGCTCACCGTCGACCGCCAGTTCGTCGGCGGCCTTGCGCAGAAAGTCGATGCTGGCTTGCGAGATACGGATGTTCACGGCGGTGGAGAATTGCTGGCGGATGGACGCCGCCGACAGGGCGGATGACGCATGTTGGTACGAGGGATCGCGCTCGAGCACCGTGACACCCACCGAGGGCTCGAGTCGCGTCAGCCAGTAGGCCAGCGCCGAGCCCATGACCCCGCCGCCGATCACCACCACGTGTGGTTTCGAGCGGTGCGCCTCGGCCGGATTCGGACCTTTATGCGAAGTGGTTCTCACCTTGGCTATCTCCCGGCCGCGGCTAACCAAGTATTGGTCATCGGCGGCATCCAAAATGTGATCCAAACCATCTCGCGCAAACCTCTTTTCCATAAGGATCATGCACTTCGCGGCGACATAATCGGTCGACGCGCGAGCACTGCGAAATCGCAGTGCAGCATAGCTTGTTTGTCCACGTTACACGGGGGTTTCGGTGCAGAGTGCCACGAGAAAAAATGAGTCCGCCGCGCCGGAACCAGCGGAACATGAGTTCGCTCCCGCGCCGAGGAAAGCCAAGCTTTCGGTGCTCCTGGCTACCGGCGACGACATGCTGTGGCCGCAGATCGGGTCGCACTTAGACCCGCACATGATCCTCAAGCAGGTCGACACGATCGACGAATTGCTCACGGCGACGCCGGCGGGACAGGCCGCCATCGTGTTATGGGATGCGCGAAATCAGACCGATGCCGCCGCCGTGCTATCGCGCCTGCAGTTGCATTCCACTCGCTTCGCGGTGGTGGCGCTCGACGACCCCGGCAACGCCCACGCGTGGTCGAACCCCATCGTGCTGCGACAAGTCGTCGCGCATGTGGGGGTACCCGTCCAGGCGGCGAATTTAAGGACTGCTCTCGAGAGCGCCCAAGAAGAGGTCAATGCGCGCACGGCGTTGCTCGGCGACGGCAGCGCGACGGCGGCCGCGCCGCCCACCGGGCGAAAAATTCCCTGGATTCCCGCCGCCATCATCCTGGGCGTGCTGATCGCTTGCGCCGCGGCCTACCTGGCTCTGCGGCACAGCGAACCCGAAGTGAAGCCGGCGCCGGCGGCGGCGCCGCAACAGACCGCGGCCGCGCCCGCGGCATCCGAAGAGAAGGTGGACCTGCTCATCGAGAAGGCGCAGCAGGCGATGCTCGATCGGCACTTCATCGATCCGGCGGACGGCAGTGCGCTGACGCTGTATCGAAATGCACTGCTTCTCGATCCCGAAAACGGCGAAGTGCACCAGGGTTTGCAGCGCCTCGCTGAAATCCTGGTTGCGCGAGTGCAGTCCGCCCTGGACGAGCGGAAAATCGACGTCGCCCTGCAGGCGCTCGAAACCGCCCGCAGCATCAATCCCGGCGACAGCCGCTTGTCGGCGCTCGACGCGCGCATTGCGGCCTTGCGCGCCGAGTTCGGCCCGGCGCAGATTCTGGCGGCGATCAACGCGCAGAATTTCGATCGCGCCGCGCAGCTGATCGACGACGCGGCCCGCACCAAATCGCTCAGCAATGCGAAGCTGACTCAGCTGCGCGACGAACTGCGGCGGCGGCACGAAGAGGCGGATACCGCAAATTTCGTGAAGCTGATCGACACGCGCCTGCAGCAGGACAAATTGATCGAACCGCGCAACGACAGCGCCACGTACTTCTTGATGCAAGCCCGGGCCGCGGGGGCGAGCGCCGCCGCATTGCAGGCGCAAACTCAGGAGATCAACAAACGGCTGGCGCAGGCGCTGCGCGCCGCCATCGACTCGCGGCATTTCGCCGATGCGGATCGGCTGCTTGCCGACCTGCATACCTTCGGCGTTCCGGCCGCCACGATCGCGGGTCTGCAGCACGACTTGACCGTCGCGCGCAATCAGCAAGCCGCGGCCGCGCGTGAACCTCAACTCCTCGAATTGGCGCAGTCGAAGCTCGCGCAGGGGAACGTGACCGAGCCCGACAACGACAGCGCACTGTACTACCTCAACCAATTGCGCGCGGCGGACCCGAAGAACGGCGCGCTGCCGCGAATATCCGGCGCGGTTCAGGCGAAGATTCTCGAGCAGGCGCGTGCGGCGCTCGACGCCACTCAAGCAGACAAAGCTGCAGCGCTGCTGCAGATGGCGGGCGGCCTGGGCGCTTCGGCGGACATGGATGCGCTGAACGCGCGGCTGGCAAAGCTGAAACTCGCCGCCGCCGGAGCCATGCCGGAAGTCGCGGAAGCCTCGCTGGCCCGGGTCAAGTCGATCGAACTCAGCTACCCGGCCGAGGCGCTGCGGAAAAATATCGAGGGATGGGTTGAACTGTCCTACGTGGTCAGCGCGGAGGGCAAGGTCGCTCAAGTCAAAGTGCTCAATTCGAATCCGGCGGGCGTATTCGAGACCGCCGCAACCAAAACGATATCGCGCGTGCGCTACAAGCCGATGATGCAGGGCGGGAAGCCCATCGCGGTGAGCACGAAATTGCGGATCGCGTTTCGCATGTCCAAGTAGCGGAACGCGCCCCATGAACAAAGTCTCCGAAAACACCGATCGACTCGAGCCGCTCCCGCCCGCATCGAAGCGCGCCGCCGGCCGCTGCCTGGTGGTGCACGATGATCTGGAGCTGCGCTTGAGGCTGGGGGCACTGGTACGCAAGGCAATCCCGAAACTCGAAGCGGATTGCCTCACCTGCGCCAGCTTCGACGCGCTGACCGCCGAGCGCCTTACCGCCTACATAGCCTTGTTGCTCATCGTCGAGTTCAGCGTGCACGACGAGACGGAAGACCCGCTGGCGCGGCTCACGCGTTCGCGGGAATTGGCGCCTAACCTGCCCATCTTCGTGTTCGCGCGCGGCGGCGACGAGCGCAATGCCGCGCGCACGATCAAATTGGGGGCCCACGATTACTGGCCGATTCACTCCGTGAAAGTCGGCGAGGTGGGCGCGGTGCTGCAACCGCTCGTGGCGCCGGCGGGGACTCCCGGCGCCGCAACCGCCGCAGCCGGCGCGACCACCGGTCGCTGGCGCCAACCGCAGATCGCCGGCTACAGTCTGGTGAAGACCATCGCCGAATCGCCGGTGGCCGCCGTCTATCTTGCCCGCAACGACGAATTGGCACAGCCCGTCGCGCTCAAGGTGCAGTCGCTCAAGGGCCGGAATGAGGTGACTGAATCCGACCGCCAACGCTTCATTCGCGAGTGCCAGATACTGTCCTCGCTGAATCACCGCTCGATCGCCGATGTCCTGGACTTCGGCATCACCGACGATTTTTTGTATCTTGCCCTGGAATATTTTCCCTGCGGCAGCCTGCGCGACCGGCTGAAGAATCCGGTGAGCGAGGCCGATGCGGTCAACTACGCGCGCCAGATCGGCGATGCACTTGCCGTCCTGCATGCCGCGAATGTCGTGCACCGCGATTTGAAACCGTCGAATTTGATGTTGACCGACGACAACCGCGTGATCCTGATCGATTTCGGATCGGCGTGCATGCAGCTCGCCGCCAGCGATTTGTCCAGGTCCGACATGTGCACGGGAACCCCGTACTATGTGTGTCCCGAGCAAATCGACAACCGCGATCCGGACGTACGGAGCGACCTGTACAGCCTCGGCGTGGTGCTGTACGAAATGTTGGTGGGCACGCTGCCGTACACGGGCACGAACCTCGCCGATATATTGGCGGGCCATCGGACCGCCCCGGTGCCGCGCCTGCCACAGCGGGTTCTACGCTACCAGCCGATCATCGATCGCCTGCTGGCCAAAGAACCCAACGATCGATACCCGTCGGCCGCCCTGTTTCTTGACGATTTGGCCGCGGTGAGCGCGCCCATTCGAACATCCGTCGATGAAGCCTTACAACCAGGAGTGCTTAATTCATGAATTCTCGTGTGGTGAAGACCTTGAGCCCGCTGCTGACCCCGGCCGGTCTGCTCGTGCTGGTGGTCATTCTTGGTTTGAGCTTTGTCGCCCTCGTGCTCGTACCGGGACTCGAACTCGCCGGCGAGGTTGCAGAGAGCTCGACGACCCTCAAGCTCTTGGGCGAGCAGCAGCGCCACCCGGCTCTCATCCGCGCCGCTCTGGAATCCGTGCATGACCGCCTGGGGACCCGCAGTTACATCCAGGATTCTCTGGATGACTTGCGTGCGTCGACCAGCAAACTCGATGCGGCGCTTCATGAGATGACCGCGGCGAAGCCGCCCGGTTGGCTTTCGCTCACCGGCGACACGTATTCCCTCAACGCCGAGACGAGCACGTCGGGTTCGACGAACTCGTCGATGGCAGGCAAGCACGCCGCGCTGTTGCTCGATAGCTGGGCAAAAGAACTGGTGGTCCTCAATCCGGTGATCGGCTACCGCGGGGTGCCCTATCAAGACAACGAGTCCACCGGCACCAAACTGAACGACAGCGGGCGCGAGCTGGAGCTCAGAGTCAACGCGGCGCTGCGCGTCAGCCGTCACGCCCTGCCTCTGCTGGACGGCGAATTCGCGGCCATTTCGGGGGAGCTGCAATCGAGCAACGTGCGTTCGGCGACCGAACTGCGGCTGGTGATGCTATCCGGTCTGGTCATCGCCGTCGCCCTCGTGGTGCTGGTGACCATACTGCTCAGCGCCCGTCAGCGGCAGGAAAGCCGCCTGCGCCAGGCCCGCCAGCAGACGACCGACATCCTGCGCACCGTCAAAGACGGATTGTTTCTGCTCGATCAGGATTTGAATATCGGCTCGGCCTATTCCGCCGCATTGGAGAACCTGTTCCAGCGCAAGGACTTCACAGGTCTCCCCTTCGAGGACCTGCTCCGGCACATCGTTTCGGAGCGCACTCTGGCCACCGCGCTCAAGTACGTCAAAATCCTCTGGGCCGAACGCACCAACGAAAAGCTCATCAAAACGATCAATCCTCTGGGCGAGGTGGAGGTTCATCTCGACGGTGGCAACGGCAAGTTCGAGACGCGCTATCTGCAGTTCGATTTTCACCGCGTGCGCGTCGACGGCGAAATGACCCATGTGCTGGTATCCGTTTCCGACGTGAGCGCGCGCGTGGACCTGGCGCATGAACTGCAGGCCTCGCAGAATCAGGCTCAGGGCCAGGTCGATACCCTGCTGGGCATCCTGCACATCGATCCGGCGCAGCTCACATCGTTCTTGAACGACTCGAGCGCGGCGATGAAAATGATCAACGCGGTGCTGCGCGAGCCGACCCGCGAGGAAGGAGTATTCCGCAAGAAGCTCGATACGCTGTTCCGCCAGGTGCACTCGGTCAAGGGAGAGGCGGCAGCCCTGGGCCTGTCCTCGATCGAAAGCCGCGCGCATGCCTTTGAAGAAGACTTGAAGTCGCTGCGCGAGAAGCCGAGCCTGTCGGGGAATGACTTCCTGCCGCTGGTCATCAAACTTGACGACCTGCTGACTCACCTGCAATCGGTCCGCGACCTGGTGTCGCGCCTGTCGCGCCTGCACGTTGGGCACGCCGACGCTCATGCGGCGACCGCCGTGCTGAGCGAGGACCAAACCCAGCAGAGCGCCAAGGCGGACTCCGGAGTCGCGTCGACTCTGCAGCAGCTGACCGAGCGAATCGCGCGCGAAAATAACAAGGAGGCGAAGCTGTACTGCACCGGCTTCGAGGCGGTGCCCGAAGACTACCGGCGCGTGATCAAGGACATCGGCATTCAGGCGGTGCGCAACGCCATCGTGCACGGCATAGAGCTGCCGGCGGTCCGTCTGGCCGCCGGCAAATCCGCGCGCGGCGCCGTGCGTCTTGCATTCCAAGATCAGGGCGACGCCGGCTACAAGCTCGTCGTCGAGGACGACGGGCAGGGCCTGTCGACCGAGCGCATCAAGGAGGTCGCGCTGAAAAAGGGGTTCATCACGCCGGAGCGGGCGCAGACACTGGACACGAAGCAGATCTTCTCGCTGTTGTTCCAGCCGGGATTCTCCACCATCGAAACCGCGACGAAGGATGCGGGACGGGGCGTCGGCATGAATATGATCGCCGATCTCACCAGTCAGATGGGCGGACGGGTCTCCATCGCGACGAGCGCCGGAAAATTCACGCGACTGACCATGACTCTGCCGCGCGCCGTGAAGCGGGCGGATGATACGGAAGCGGCGTGATGGAGCTTCCCAAGCAGATGTTGAAGCTCATGATCGTCGATGATTCGAACATCATTCGCCGCCGCATCGAGCGCTCGCAGCAAATCGACCGCCTGGAAGTGGTGGGCGCCGCCAGCAACGGACGCGAGGCCGTGGACTTGTTTCGCCGCACCCAGCCCGACGTGGTGACCATGGATCTGACCATGCCCGAGATGGACGGTGTCGAGTGCGTGCAGGAACTGGTGGCGATCAACTCCAATGTGCTGATCCTGGTGGTGTCCGCGCTCGCCGACAAGGCCACGGCGGTGGATGCCATCGAGAAAGGAGCGAACGGCTTCCTGTGCAAACCGTTTACCGATCGTCAGCTCAATGACGCATTGGAAGAGTTGCTGTCGGAGACGTGATGCTCAAAGAAGCCGAAATCCGCACGTTCATCGATGGAACGACCAACTACTTCGAGATCACGGCGCAGCAGTCGGCCACCGTCGGATCGCCGTATCTGGTGACCGACGGGAATCCGGGAGCGTACGAATACACGGGCGTCATCGGTATTTCCGGCGCCCGCAAAGGCGTCGTCTACTTTACCGCTCCGCGCGGCATGCTGACGGTGCTGCTGATGCGCATGCAGGAAACCGACACCAGCGATGAAAACATCAAGGATCTCGTCGGCGAGGTGGCAAACACGATTTCAGGCAACGCGCGCCGCGATTTCGGCAAGAATTTCGTCATCTCGGTGCCCGTCGTCATCGCGCACGATGTCGACAAGGTCACGGCGCCGCACAGCCGCTCCTACGTGATTCCCATCAATTGGCGCACGCATTCGGCCAAGCTCGTCGTCTGCCTGGAATAGCCCGCCGAACCACGCCGCCGCTCGACAGGCCAGCAGGCCTACGCCCACGCGCCTACGCCACGCTTTCCGCGCTGTAGCGCGCCAGAAGCCCGGTGCGCACCGCCTGGTCGTATACGCGCCCGTAAAAATAGGCCGCCAGCAGCAGTTCGACCACGGCCACCGCCGATCCCTGCAGCAGCAGGATACCGGGGAACGGCCGGTCGGCCAGCAGCGCGCGCATGCCCTCGAACACATAGGCAGGCGGCAGCGCATGGGACACCCATTGCATCCAGTGCGGCAGTACCCCCAAGGGATAGAACACCGCCGCGAAGGGCGACAGGAGCGCCGGCAGGGGCCATAGCAGCCATTCGGAGGCGGGGCCCAGCCGCAGCACGATGGCGCTCGCGAATATGCCGAGCGCGATTCCAAACACGAACAGCACCAGGAGGAAGGCGATGAGCGGCAGGCCCATGGAAAAGAACTGCAGGTGAAAAATGCCGGTGGCCAGCAGCAACATCACGACCAGGCCGATGCTGCTCGTGAGCACGCTGGTGATCACGAGTCCCGAGATGTATTCGGAGACCGACAGGGGCGAGGAGAACAGGTTCAAGAAATTGCGCGACCAAACGTCCTCGAGGAAGGCCGTGGAGACGCCCTGCATGATGCGGGTGCAGAAGTCCCACAACAGCACCCCACCCAGCAGCGTGGGGACGAAGTCCATACCGCCGGCGCTGACCGAGTTGAGATATCGGGTGATGAAGCCCCACAGCACAATGTCGATGGCCACCCACGTCACCATGGGAAACAGGCGCACCGGGCTGCCGCGCATCAAATAGAACTGGCGCAAGACGATGCCGGCGATGGGGCGCAGCTTCATGCGCGCGCCTCCGCCGCCGCGGCCAGCGGCTCGCGTGCAACGCGAATGAACAGATCCTCCAGCGTTGCCGAGCCATGCTCCCGCGGCAGGGTATGTGGATTTCCCTCGAGCAGCACCTTGCCGTGCGACAGGAGCAGCACCCGATCGCAAACCGCCTCCACTTCGGCCATATTGTGCGAGGTCCACAAGATGCCGCAGCGGCCGTCGGTCGCAAGGGCCTTGATCTTCGCGCGGATCAGCTGTGCCGCGGACGGATCCAGCGAGGCCGTGGGCTCATCCAGCAGCAACAATCGCGGCTTGTTGAGCAGCGCCTTGGCGAGAGCGGATCGGGTCTGTTCTCCGGAGGACAGCAGCCCGCACTTGGTATGGCGCAAATGCGTAAGGTCGAACTCCAGCAGCAGTTCCTCGACGCGATGCCGCAAGGATGCGATGCCGTACAGCAGACCGAAGAAACGCAAATTTTCGCTCACCGTCAAATTGCCGGGCAGGCTGGCATACACGGCGGCAAAATTGGTGCGCGCGAGGGCTCGCGCACGCTGCTTCGAAATATCGATTCCATCGATCTCGACGCCGCCCGTGGTGGTTGCGAGCACGCCCAGCACCATGTTGATGGTGGTGGTCTTGCCGGCGCCGTTGGGACCCAGCAGTCCGACGATTTCCCCGCGTTTCACCGTGAACGATACGTCATCCACCGCGGTCAATTCGCCGTACACCTTGCGGAGGTGAGTGGCGCGCAGCGCGGGGCGGTCTGATGTGTGGTGGCTGGGTGGCGCCGGCATGGGCTTACGATTATGCAATGCGGCGCGAAAATATTCGCGCGTCATGATCGGCCCCCGCCGCGATCCGCTGCCAAACTCGCGACCATGGCCACCCCATCGTTGTCCTGGGACGCCATGGTGAGGATCCAGCATGGCAGCACGCCAGGCTCGTTCGCCGTTGCCACCTAGCCCTCTCGGCCGTCAACCGGCCACGGGCATGGCGTTCCTTTTCTCCGCAAACTGGCTACTTAATTGGATTCAATTTTTCGCGCGCTCCTTCAGACTGCCTGCTACGCGACGGAGAACTCATCTCGAGTCGCGCAACACCACAAGTCAAGGAGTAGACATGAATAGCTTCACAGTAACCGCCGTCGGAAATCTCGCCAAGGATCCTGAACTTGCCGTGAAAGGGGATACCACCTACACGCGGCTATGCCTTGTCGGAAACGACTACGCGGGCAAGGATGATCAAGGTAATGCGCGCGAGGCCGTTACAACTATCTGGTTCGTGGCATTCGAAAGTATGGGCGAGGCGATCGCAAAAAACGCTCGCAAGGGGGATCAGCTCATTCTTCAGGCGCACATCCGTTCCAACAACTGGACCGACAAAGAGGGCGAAAAGCAATACGACCACTCATTCGTCGTTCAAAGTTTCCGGTTTGGCGCACCCGGCAAGATCAAGCGCGAAGAACTCGCGGCTCGGCGTCACCAGAGAGAGGGAGCGCTCGAGACCGAAATCTAAAGGGCGCCGATTCGCGCGCCGGCCCAGGCGCGACCGACAACCCGGAAAAGGAATTCCGCCGTGCATCATCCCCGTTCGCATTGCGTCAGTTGGCAGCCAATCGCGCTGCCTTTATTGCTGATTGCCTTCGTGATGGTTGCGCCCGATTTGGCGATGGCTCAAGCGTCGCCTTTCATGACGGGCGCAACCTCGCTGCAGACCAATGCGCGAGTGGCCCGCGAGTACCTTGTAGCGCTGCCGGCCGAACTCTCCCCGCAGCAGCGGCTTACGCTGGTTAGAGGGTTCTCGCAAGAGCTGGCCGACCGGTACGGCTTTGCCGTCGATTTCGCCGTCCATGCGCCGCGCGATTTTCCCGGCAGCGACGCGCGCAACTTTCACGTGCACATGCTGACGACGACACGCGAGGTTACGCCCGAAGGCCTCGGCGCCAAAACGACGCTCGACATGAACGACGGCAACCGCCGCAAGCTCGGCCTGGAGCCAGCAATCAATGAACTGCTGCATGTACGGGCGCGATGGGCGGCCGTCACGAATGAAGCGCTGCGGGAGGCCCATATTGCAGCCCGCGTCGATCATCGCAGTCTCGAAGCACAGGGCATCGATCGCGAGCCCCGGCCCCAGATCCCGCGGGCCGCATTCGAGATGGAGAGGCATGGATACCGAAGTGCGGTGGCGGACCGCTTGCGCGAAGAATATGAGGCGCGCGTGCAGGCACGTCTGGCGAGAGCGGCAGGCCGAGCGGTGTCCGCCGTCCCTGAGCCGACCGCCGCGGCCGGCGTGACCGGGGCGGCCGGCGTGACCGGGGCGATCGCCGCGACCGGCGCGACCGGGGCGATCGCCGCGACCGGCGCGACCGCGACCGCCGCGGAGCCAAGCGCGGCGGTGCCCTCCGCCAAGGGGTCCATTGCAAAGCCGCAAAGTCTCGAGGACATTCGACGGGAAGCTCGCGAGAATTGGCTGCGCATGCGGCAGGGTCAGAGTCATACTGAATCGCCGCCCGCCGTCGCTCGGCACCGGGCTCATGATGACGACCTGGCGCGCTGAACTCCTTGTTCGTCCTGAAGACGGTCTGTGATTCGCGCGATCGCATATGCGTCTTGCTACGTGTACTCGCCAACTGGGACCGGGGCGGTATGCGAGCGTTCGCGTCTGCTGCGGACACTGCTTAAGGCCGCGGACGCGGGCTTCATGCTGAAATACGCGGTGCGCGTCCGACAGCAGGCCACCGACCTGCCGCCGCTGGCGGGCTTTTTCGACGTCACTGACGTTTTGGTTCCGGTGCCGGGCAGCACGCCGAATGCTGCGGGAGGATTATGGGCCGCCGAACATCTTGCGGTCGCCTTGGTCAATGAAGGTCTGGGAGGGGCTGCGTGGTCCGGATTGCACCGTGTCCGGGCCGTGCGCAAGTCCGCGACCGCCGCTCCGGGCCACCGCCCGACCGTGAGTGTTCACTATGAGTCCTTCTCCATGGAGCGCCTTGCTGTACCTCCGGCAAAAATCGTCCTCGTCGACGACGTGGTCACCAAGGGCAGGACTTTGCTGGCTGCGGCGAGCCGGGTACACGAAGCCTTTCCTAGCGCTCAAATACGTGCGTTTGCCCTGGTTCGCACCATGGGATTGAGCTCCGGGGTTCAGCAACTATTGGATCCGTGCCTGGGTGAAATCAGGTGGAAGGCGGGCGACGCGTGCCGCAGTCCGTAAATCGTTACTGAGGGCAGTTCCCGGCGGGGGTGATCAGGCCGGCGCGACATGTGGACTAGGTCGGAGGGGGTAGTGACACATTAAAACTTTTGGTGTTTTGTCGCTAAAGCGGTCCCTAAAACGTCGGAACGTCAAGGAAGTTTATGCGCAATTCCACTCGGGCCACTATTTACTTTTCGGCGGATATCTACAAAGCGCTGCGGATGAAAGCCGCCGCAACTCATCGTTCGATATCCCACATCGTGGATGAGGCGGTAAAGGATTCCTTGGCCGATGACGCGGTCGATTACGACGCATTTACCTTGCTTCGCGACGACTCCACCACCTCATTCAATTCATTTGTTTCTGGCCTGCGACGTCGTGGCAAGTTATAAGATTCTCCTCAAAGCAGCCGTCGCCAGCGAATATGAGGCGATCGCCTCCAAGGCCGATCGCCGCCGCATTCTCTGGAAGATTGCTGCGCTGACGGAGAATCCGCGGCCCGCGGAGGCATCGAAAATGCCCGAACGCGAAGACCAGCATCGAATTACTCTGGAACGCCACCGGGTCATCTACCGGATTGACGATAATCAAAAGCAAGTCACGGTTTTCAGAATTGCCAATCGCAGACGCCGAAACACCGCCGGGTAGCCGGCCCCTTCAGGGATTCCCTCAAGCCGAGATTGCGCGGCGCTTCGAGCGCGCTTTGCTGAGCGCAGACGGCGTGATGGGCGCTCATTGCGTGCACGAACTATGGATGCGCGGTGAAATGTCCATTAATATTGAACGAGCGCTGGAGCGACTGTGGGCACGCGCGGCGGCGTCTGTCCCGGATTGGCTTCCGATGCGCTATATCGAGTGGCTGCCCAGCGCCTATGAGATCGCGCTCGGGTTCCGCTCCTTCGGTAAGGGAAGATCGAACATTTACTTGGTTCTTCTCGATTATCAGGACCGTGATGGTTCGTATGGCGTGTATGTGGGCATGAGCAAGTACAGTCCGGCGCAGCGCTTTGACCAGCATAAAGCGGGCATTCGCGCGGCGGGCAGTGTATTGAAGCGCGGCCTCGAAGTACTGACGGGACCCACCCAGCATTTGCAGTACATCAAGCGCTCGGAAGCTGCTCGCATCGAGGAGGAGCTGGCGCTGGCCCTGGCCTCGGCGGGGCTGCGGGTGAAGGGCGGCCATTGACTTTAGGGAGCTTTTTCGCTTGATCCTCATCGGCATGTTTGATTCACCCTTCGTGCGCCGCGTTGCGGTCAGCATGAATCTTCTGGGGATGCCCTTTGAGCACCGCAATTGGTCGGTGGGCAAGGATTTCGAGCTGATCAGGCAATTCAATCCCCTGGGCCGTGTACCCACCCTGGTGCAGCCCGACGGCGAGGCGCTGATCGAGTCCGCCGCGATTCTGGACTGTCTCGATGAGTGGGCGGGGCCGGAGCGCGCGCTCTTGCCGCGTTCGGGCAAGGAACGCCGCGAGGCGCTGCGCATCATGTCGGTTGCCACGGGTGCGGCGGAGAAGGGTGTGACTCAGATCTATGAAACGGTGTTCCGGCCGCCGGAAAAGCGCTATCGGCCGTGGATGGAGCGCTGCCACACGCAAATGCACGCGGCGCTCGCCGAGCTCGACCGCCTGTCCCGGGCCCGTGCCGGCGAATGGCTGATCGGCGATCGAATGACCCAGCCGGATATCACCGCGACCTGCGTGTACACCTTCTTGGTTGACGCGCTGGCCATCAACCGCGCCGCAGTTGCCTATCCTGCGCTCGCCGCGATTGCCGAGCGTTGCGAAGCGCTGCCCGAGTTTCGCTCCGTCAAGGCTGAATGGTTTCCGCCGGGCGAATCCGGCTGATCGACGGCGCTCCAGCGCGCGAAACGCACGGTGTCGCGCCTCACTGATTCGGCGGCGGTGTTCGTGGCCGCGGAATGCCATACAATATCGGCATGATCACCGTGCATCACCTCAACAACTCACGGTCGCAGCGCGTGCTGTGGTTGCTGGAGGAGTTGGGCATCGCCTATGAGGTGAAGCGCTACCAGCGGGATGCGAAGACCATGTTGGCGCCGCCGGCGCTGCTGGCCGTACACCCGTTGGGGAAATCCCCGGTCATCGTCGATGGCCCGGTCACGGTGGCCGAATCGGGAGCCGTCATCGAATACCTGATCGACCGCTACGGTGGCGGACGGCTGATCCCCAAGGCGGGCAACCCGGAGCGGCTGCGCTACACCTACTGGCTGCATTATGCGGAAGGATCGGCAATGCCTCCGCTGTTGCTCAAATTGGTGTTCGATCGGGTCGCGAACAACCCCGCCCCGTGGCCCATCAGCGCGATAGCGCGCCGCATTGCGAGCACGGTGCAGAATTCCTTCATAGCTCCTCAGCTCAAACGGCATTTGGACTTCATGGAGGCTGAGCTCGCCGCGCATACCTGGTTCGCCGGCGAAGAGTTCACTGCGGCGGACGTGCAAATGAGTTTTCCCTTGGAGGCTGCGGCGTCGCGCGCGGGCCTGAATGCCGGCCGGCCCCGCCTGATGGCCTTTCTCGATCGCATTCACGCGCGCGATGCCTACAAGCGCGCGCTGGAACGCGGCGGCCCCTACTCCTATTGAGGGCTCGCAGGATGCGAGGTTTGAAGCAGCGAGTCATCAAAAACTAGCGAGTCATGAATAAGTTGCGAGCCATAAATAAGTAGCAAATCGTGGATAAGTAGCGAGTCATAAATAACGAGAAGGGGAGTTACCATGTGGAAGTCGCTGACGGTTGGGGCGGCATTGTCGGGAGCATTGTTTCTCGGTCTAACAGGGTGCAATCAATCTCCGCCGGCGTCCCATGCGCCCAAGGGTCCCTCCCTGGCGAGCCAGGCGTGGAACAAAGTGGCGTCGGGGTTTATCGAAAGCTATCTCACCGCTATGCCCTCCTTTGCCGCGCAATCCGGCCGCCACCAGTTCGACGGCCAGTTGCCGGATCTCAGCAATCACGGAATCAAGCGTGAAATCGCCCGCCTGCACTATGAGCGCGACCAAATCGCCGCCGTCGACCCGAAGGCCTTGGAGCCGCGCGAGCGATTCGACCGTGAATACCTGCTTGCCGTCGCCGATCGAGACTTGTTCTGGATAGAAAAGACCAAGTTCCCATTCAGCAACCCGGGTTGGTACATCGACAAAATCGACCCGGATATGTACTTGAACCGCAACTACGCGCCGCTGAATGTGCGCATGAAGGCGTACATCAAGTACGCCCGCGGCATTCCCAGGATGGTCCTGGACATCAAAACGAATCTGCAATCGCCGTTGCCCAGGAGCTATGTGGAACTGGGCATAGCCCAGTTCGGCGGATTGGCCGAGTTTTACTCGAAAAACGTGGCTGCGATCTTCGCGTCCGTGAGCGATCCCGATCTGCAAAAGCAGCTCACCGAAGTGGATACGGCGGCGGCTCAGGCCATGGACGCCCTCAAGCGGACCCTGGAGGTGGAGCGCGCGAAGGCGAACGATAAATTCGCCATGGGGAAGGAGCTGTACGCGCAGATGGTCGCGCAGACCGAGCGTGTGGAGGTGCCGATCGATCAGATCGAAGCCGCGGGCCGCGCCGACCTCGAGCGCAACACGGCGGCACTCAAGACGGAGTGCGCCGCCTATGCGCCCAAGACCACGTTGCAGCAATGTGTCGCGAAGATGTCTGCCAACAAGCCGAAAGGCGGAGCGGTGGAGGGCGCGCGCGCCCAGCTGGTGATGCTCAAGGACTTCATCGTCAAGAACAATGTGGTCTCGATTCCGAGTACCGATGAAGCCTTGGTCGCCGAAGCACCGCCCTACAATCGCTCCAATGCCGCATTCATTCAGGTGCCCGGACCCTACGATCATGGGGTTGCGTCCGTATATAACATCGCGCCGCCCGACCCCAAGTGGAGCAAAGCCGAACAAGCGGCCTATATCCCGAGCGAGGCGACCCTCTTGTTCACGTCCGTTCACGAGGTGTGGCCCGGACACTTCCTGCAGTTCCTGCATTCGAATGCCAACCCCTCGAAGCTCGAAGGCTTGTGGATCGGCTATACGTTCGCTGAAGGCTGGGCGCATTACTGCGAAGAAATGATGTATGAGAAAGGACTGGGAAAGGGCGATCCGGAGAAGCACATCGGGCAAATCACCGATGCCTTGCTGCGAGACGTACGCCTGCTGTCGTCCATTGGACTGCATACGCACGGCATGAGCGTCGCGCAATCCGAGAAGATGTTCAGGGAACAGGCGTTTCAAGATCCGGGCAATGCGCGCCAGCAGGCGGCGCGAGGCACATATGATCCGGCGTATCTGAATTACACGTTGGGCAAACTCATGATTCGTAAACTGCGGACCGACTGGATCGCCAAGCACGCAGGCGCGGGTTCCGCGGCAGCGCCCGCGGACGAACAGGCGCTGTGGCATGACTTCCACGATCAATTCTTGTCCTACGGAGGGCCGCCGATTCCCTTGGTGCGCAAGGAGATGATGGGCGAGGCGGGGACCCTGCTTTGAGGTGGGTCGATTGGCGTATCATTGGGCATGGCACTGATCACGCCCAAGCAGGCGCGCGACTACCTTGATCGTTGGAAAATCGTCAGGGAAGCGGAGACCGCCGAGCTGCGCAAGAGCTCTTTGGAAACAAGGTTGCGTCAGATCAGCACGCTCGTCGGTTCCCGCCATCTGTTCGCCGCCGATCCCGATCGGGAACGCCGGGTCGACGAGGTTCGCGCACGCTGGCTGACAATTCGAAAAGCATCGGATGTCTGACCGGCTAGACCCAAGTTTGCTGGCGCCACTGGTTGATTTAGGTAAGTGGCTGGCGGCCATCCCCGCCCGGGGGGTCATCGTGGGCGGCGTGGCCGCATCATTTCTCGGCCGTCCCCGATTTACACAAGACATCGATGCCCTCGCGATTATTCCGGAGGAGGATTGGGAGCGTGCGATAGCACTTGCGCGCGACTATGGCATCGTTCCTCGCGCGGAAGACACTCTGGGATTTGCACGCCGCGCGCGCGTTCTTTTGCTCAAGCATACGGAATCCGCCATCGATATCGACGTCATACTGGGCGGGTTGTCGTTTGAGCACAGCGCAGTCGATCACGCTGAAACACATCACGTCGGCGGTGTTCTCGTCAGGCTGCCGCGGGTTGAGGACCTTCTGATCATGAAGGCGGTGGCTCACCGACCTCAGGACATGCAGGACATCGACGGCCTGTTGGACAACCATCCGGAAGTCAATCTGGAAGCTGTGCGGCGATGGGTTCGCGAATTCGCCGCCGCGACCGCGATGTCCGATTTGCTCGACGACTTTGACAAGGCCGTTGCGCGCAGAGCGGTCAGGTAATGCCGACAATGATCCCGCTGTCGGCCCAAAGCCCCAGCAGGCTGGCGGCGCGCAGCGGGATCTCATCATCGGGCAGCCACTCGCCGAGCGCCGCGCAGATGTCGCCGAAGGTCGCGCCGCGCAGCGCGGCGTCGAGCGCCGCAGCTTCATCGGCGGTCATGGAACGAAAGTAATTCTGCAGATCTTGCCGCCATAGGAGCCACGGCACGGGTTGTTCGGCGCACACCGGGTCCGGCGGCGCCGCATCGCGATCGCGGCTCAGCGCCTGCCATACCACCGTGGTATTCCATTGCAGGTGCAAACGCCGCAGCGACGGGTGGAACTTGAATCGAAGCTCGCTCCACGCCGAGGCGTCGATGGCGGAGAGTGCCGCGCGCGGCTCAGGTTGGGCGTCCGCGGCGTCGAAAACTTCAGCCAGCGTCCATTCGAGCAGTGCGAGTTCCGCCACAATCGGCTGCTCGGCATAGGGCGGGCACTGCCTCAAGAATTCCGGGAGCTCGCCTCCGTACCAGCGGATTGAGCGGTGCACGGACGGATGGGCCGCCACAAATTCTTCACCCAGTGCCTCGTAGACTTCGTCGCCGAGGACTGCATGCAGTTTGGGGTAGGTATCATCGAGGGCCTCGATCAGCCGCACCCGATAGGCATTGCGATAAATGCCCAGCCGGTCCGCCACCGGCAGCGGCGGCGCATCCACGATGGCATCGGCAATCGCGCTCTGCCCGCCCATCAAATGACATTGCAGATCCTGCTGAAGTTGACGCAGCCGCATCAGGCCGCCTGCCGAGTATGGCTGCGGCTGAGCGCACGGGCGATTTGCAATTCCGCCACCAGCTCGCTCAAGGGTGGAATATTGTCGTCGCGTTCGATCATGGTCGGCACCGCGCCGAACTGCGCGACGGCTGCACAGTACAGATTCCAGACCGGCTCGACGATCGGATGGTCATGCGTGTCGATCAAGTGTCCGCCTTGATCGCTATGTCCGGCGAGATGAAATTGACGAACCCGGTCGGCAGGCATGGCCGCCAGGTAGGCCAGCGGGTCGAAGCCGTGATTCACGCTGCTGACATAGATGTTGTTGATGTCGAGCAAGATGGCGCAGTCCGCGCGCTGCGCGACCTCGCGCAGGAACTCCCATTCGCTCATCTCGGAAGCGTGGAAGGTCAGGTAACTCGAGACGTTTTCCAGCAATATCTGCCGCTTCAAATAGTCTTGAACCTGGCCGACGCGCGCCACCACCGAAGCCAGCGCTTCTTCGGTGTAGGGCAAGGGCAGCAGATCGTGCAGATTCTTTCCGTCGATTCCGGTCCAGCACAGATGATCCGATACCCAGTGCGGTTCGATGCGCGCCGCCAGCGCCCGAACCTGGGCGAGGTAGTCAAGATCGGGGGGATCGGTGCTGCCGATTGACAACGACACGCCGTGCATGACCAGCGGGAAGCGCTCGCGTACGCGCTCCAAGTAGGCCAGGGGCTTGCCGCCGGGCACCAGATAATTTTCGGTAATGACTTCGAGCCAATCGATGGCGTGAGGCTCGTTGAGCACGGCCTCGTAGTGCACTGTCCTCAGTCCGAGGCCGAAACCGTGAAGATTCATGAAGTCGCGCTCGGGCGTATTGTGAGGCCGGGCGTCCTCGAGAACGCCCAGCCCCATATCTTCAGCCCAGTACGGATTACTTCGCGGCGGCAGCCTTGGTTTTGGCCTCGGCGCACTCGGCCTTCGACATCGACACCCAGCCCGTGCCCTTGCAGCTGTTCATGCCCTTGCAGCTATTCTTCGCCCCCTTGCACTCGGATGTTCCCTTGCAGGAATTCACACCGTCGCAATGCACCTTCGCCGGCGCGGCAGCGGTATCTGCCGCGAACGACACGGTGGGCAAAGCGGAAGTGAACAACATCGCGGCCGCACCAGCCAATGCCGCGCTCGACAGTTTAGTGATCTGCATAATTGAGTCCTCAATTGTTATTGAACGCAGCGACATTGCTGCTCCCCTAAAAGACCCGGCCAACAGCAAGATTATTACTCAATTGTCTGAGCTTATGCTCGCTTCGATGGGTACGGGACCGAGCGGCGGGCGCCGTCCTCGGCCGCCCGGATGCCGCCGCTGCGCAAAGGACTGATTTTTGGTTATTTTGGCCAATATTTGCATCCAAACCAGCGGCTTAGCCGAATAGGGCGCGGGGTTTCGTCCGCCGCAAGGGTGCGTGGGCGATGCAAGTAGCGCAGGCGCGCCATAAAAAAAGGCCAGACTCGGTAGTCTGGCCTTTGATCACGAATCCGCGCCGCAAGCAGCGCGATTTTACATTCCTAGCGTAGCTTGACCTCCACCCCCGCGTACAAGAAGACGCCGAACACGTCGTACGTATCCGCAGCGGTCTCCGTGCCCGTGATCTCGGAGGCCATGCCGCCGGGTAAGAAAGGCGGCTGCTTGTTGAACAAGTTATTGGCGCCGATGTACACCGAGGAGTGCCTCTTTTCGTCGAAGGTGAAGCGCACTTGCACGTCGTTGTAGACGTACGCGTTCACGTGGTTGTACAAGGCCGATATCACGGTGTTACCCGCCGTCGGATTCGTGTCGTTGATGCTGCTCAGGTAGTTGAGCCTCCAAGTGCCTTCGAAGGGCCCGATGTCATACACACCGGTCAGGGTCCCACGATCCTTGAATCCTGACCCCAATCGGCCGTTGGCGCCGCTATTGAGCTCACCCACGTTGTCGAGGAGCGGTGCTCCGGGAACCGCCTGTTCGAGTTTCAGCAGGTGCGTTTCGGCTAGCTGAACGGTCAGACCGCCGGCGCGCCCCAGATCAAACCCATAGCGCAGCACCGTATCGATGCCACGCGTGTGGATCTGCGCCACATTGAGGCTGATCTGATTGACCGTCTGCAGCTTGCCGGTCTGGGTATTGCGAATCACGCTGTCGCAGAACGCGCCGCTCGCCAAGCAGTTATTGATCTCCGTCTGAAAGTCGACCACGTTGACCGCGCCATCGATTCTGACATCGTAGTAGTCCACCGTCGCGTTGAAATGCGGCAAGGCGCGCGGGGTGAGCACGAAGCCAACGGTCTCCGTCTTGGCCTTCTCCTGCTTCAGCGCGGGGTTCGATCCAATGAAGCCATTGATGGTCTGGTAGTCCAGGAAGGTGTATTTGAATTGGCCCCCATTGGCGATGGCCGCAATAACCCCCGGGACCTTGCCGCAGGCACCCGGGAACTGGCCTGCCGTGGCCGCCGTAATCCCGTCGCAGGGATCGACCAGACCGGTCGGGAACGTTTCCGATTGCCCGCCATAGAGCTCGCCAACATTGGGTGCGCGAATGGCCACCGAGTAAACGCCGCGGAAGCGTAGGTCCTGAACGGGTGCCCAATCCAAGCCGGCCTTCCAGGTATTGACGCTGCCGACCGTAGAGTACGTGGCGTGGCGCACGGCGGCATTGAAGTCCAACGCCTCGGCACCCGGCAGGCCCTTGAGCACGGGCACTTGCGCTTCGGCAAAGGCTTCCTTGACGGTAATGGCCCCGCTCACATTGGGCAGCTGATTGCCGCCGTTGAGCCCGGCATTCGTCAGGGGATCCCAGAATTGCTCGCTCGCATCCTTGCGCTGCTCCACACCAACCACCAGTTGCGGCTTACCGGCGGGCAGTGATCCCACGGAACCCTGGGCGGACGCCGAGATGATCTGTTCCTGGACCTTCGCATTTTCGGTGACGTTGGCGTTCACCCACGCGGCGGCGGCCTTCGTGATGCTGTGGAAGTCGAAAATGTTGATGGGCACGCATCCCAAGGACTGCCAAATAGGATCGCGGCACACGATTTTCCCGCTCGCCGGATCGACCACCGAATCCAGCGCCGCGCGGAAATTCGCGAGGTTCACCTGACCGGTCGTGAACTGCGCCTCGGTGGTGCGGCCGTAGCTGTACGATATGTCGTATTTCCAGTCGCCGAACGGGATATCCCCCTTGACGCCCACCAAGCTTCTACTCGTCTGACGACTGGCTTCGTTGCCGCGCGCGGCAATATCCACCAGACGCTTGCGGAAGTTCAAGTAACTGATGCAGTCGTAGGCCGGGTTGGTTGCCGCTGAACCGACGCAGTTTGCGCCGGTCGCGTTCCATGTATTGATCGCCGTCAGCACCGGCGCAAGAACCGGCAGCGTCTGCAGATAGGCATTGGTAATGGGCAGGCCGATCGCATCGCCGTTGGCATCAAAGATTGTGTTATTGCCGCCGTAGACAGCGCCGGGAGGGGTCGAACCCGACAACGCGAACGGCTCGATATTTGACTGCGTGTGATTGTATCCGTAGGTGATTTCGGCGTAGGCCTGATGATGCTCTGCCAGATCGTAGTTCAGGGTCGAGGCAACCAGCGTGCGATCCGTCGGCACGGAGATGCGCCGAAACGCGTCGCGATTGAACCCGTTGAGCGCGCTGGAGAAGCCGTTCTTCAACGTGCCGTCGGGATTGAAGGTGAAGAGGCCGGCATCACCGCCGTTAGAGCTCGAGTATGTGAACCGGCCCTGAGGCACAAAACTGCTATAGGTCGGTTTGACCAGCACGCCGCCCAGCACGGTCTGATCCACCTGGGAGCGGCGGCGGTCCCGCGACCAGAGCCCATCGTCCTTGTCGTAGGATAGATCGAGCATGAAGTGGCCGCGGCCCTCGTCAAACGCCGCGCCTGCCAGGAGCCCGCCGCCATAGCGCGCGTCATCATGATGGCCGGTCTCGCCCGCCTGGCCGCGGAATTGCAGTCCCTCAAAGTTGGTCTTGTAAAGCACATTGACCACGCCAGCCACCGCGTCCGATCCATAGACCGCCGAAGAGCCCCCCGTGATGATTTCGATATGGTCGATGAAATCGGTCGGAATGGTGTTGAAGTCGACGACCGAAGTGCCCGGTTGGCCGGGCACATAGCGTTTGCTGTTCACCAGGACCAGCGTGCGTTGATCGCCCAAATTGCGCAGGTTGATCGAATTGACGCCGGAACCGTTCGTTAAAAAGTTACTGTTCGTGCTGCTCAAGCCGGACGTGCCGACCGACGGCAGATCACGCAGAAATTCAGAAATATTCAGTGCACCGGAAGCCTCGATGGCTTGATTGCTCAACACCGTCACGGGCGTCATGGATTCGAGCTCCGGCGTCGCGATGCGCGATCCGGTGACGACGACTTCTTGGAGAGTCTCGGATTCGCCGGAGGCCGCCGCCGCGACCGCGACACCCGCGGATGTCATCACCGCAAGCAGTCCCAAGACCGTCCGTATTTTGTTCGCCAATCGCCCCGAAGCGGGCTGGCTTTGAACTGGCGTCGCGGCAAGCGGGCCAGGTGTCGGTATCCCTAACTCAAGTGTCATAAACCATCCTCCTACGGATTTTGTGGCAAACGGTAGCCCCAAGAAATTGTGGAGTAGCTCCCCACGCGGATTTCATGTTCGCGGCTGGTGGCGCGCAGGCATCGCCGTTTTGGCGCTGGTAGATTTTTGATCCCTGTCGGATAAACGTTTTGTTGAATGTCGAATTGGGAAGGTTTTGGCCTGCGTTCCTGCTCATCCCTTGCCCAAACCGTCCGCGTGCCGACATGGTAAGCAATGGCGTCCGGAATCTCAAGCCATAGTGTGCTGAACGCCACAAGATGGACATACACGCCGCGCCGCGCTCGAGTCCGCTGATTGCGCGGATTCAGCCTGTAATTGGCTGATACGGGTGAAACGGGGCTTTCCGGCGGTTATTGGCGGTGGCAATAAAGTCACAGCAGTTGCAAGTCCAAGCTGCGGCGCGCCTCGTCGCCGGTTGGCGCTCGCCAACTCTCATGAGGAGGTTCACTATTGTCGCCCGCCACAACGAGACAGTCACATGCGCGAGTTCAAATACAGCGTCGGGGCAATCGCAGTTTTTTTTGTCGTGCTCGGAGCGCACGCCGATACCGTCGCCGATTGGGCAGACAAGACCACCGAGATCGCCACGGATGGTCCCAATACCATTCGGACCATGGCCCTTGCGCAGAATGCGGTGTACGAAGCGGTCAACGCGATCACCTCGCGCTATCCGCGCGACCGGGTCGATCTCGGGCCGGCGCAGGGCGCATCGATCGACGCTGCCATCGCCGCGGCGAGCCGGACGGTACTGCTGCACGAAGCGCCCGCGCTGAAACCGCAGATCGAGGCGGCATACGACAAATCGCTGCACGCCATGCCGGACGACGCTGCGCGGATGCGCGGGGTCAACCTCGGTGTGCGCGCGGCGGAAGATGTGCTCGCAAAACACACCGACGATCTCGGCAATCCGGAGCCGTATCGTCCGGTGACCACCCCGGGCGTCTACGTGGTCACGACATTCCCGCTCGGCGTCGCCGTTTCCCAGCACAAACCCTGGTTGCTGAAGAGCGCTTCGCAGTTTCGGCCGGGACCACCACCCGAACTGAAGAGCGCCGTCTGGGCGCGGGACTACAACGAGACCAGGACGTTCGGTGCGGTCAACAGCACGGTTCGCACTCCGGAACAAACCGACATCGCGCGCTTTTGGGCCACCGCGCTGCCGGATGTTCATATCGGGCTGGTGAGTTCTCTCGCTCGATCTGCGGGCCGCGAAGTGACGCGCAACGCCCGGCTATATGCGGCCGTGACCGCTGCCTTGAACGACACCGAGATTGCCGTCTTCGAGGCCAAGTATCATTTCAATTTCTGGCGGCCCATCACCGCCATCCGTAACGGAGATCGGGACGACAATGCCGCGACTGAACGCGACCCCGGCTGGTTGCCGTTGATCGTCACGCCGATCCAACCGGAATATCCCTGCGCGCACTGCATGATTGCCTCGACGATCGCCACGCTCATTCGCATCGAAGTCGGCAGTGAGCCGCTGCCAACCTTGAGTACCATCAGCAATACGCTGCCCGGCGTCACCCGCCGTTGGACGCGCACCGAGGATGTGGTGCAGGAGGTCTCCAACGCGCGTATCTGGGACGGCGTCCACTACCGATATTCGGCGGAGGTGGGCGTCCGGATGGGCGAGCAGGTCGGCCGGCTGGTGGCCGCCGCCTACGGCCTGCCATAGATCTGCCTGACCTGCCATGGGTCCGGCTAAAGACCTGCCATAGATCTGCAATAACCGGGGTCAGAACCTGTTGTGGCAGGTTAGCCACAGGTGCCCGCAAGTCCCGTAAGCTATTGCGAAGTATTGTGGCCTTTTGGGAAATACGTATACTGGCGCACATTGCGAGACGCCCCTGGGCATGAAGGGGGTTCGTTGATGGCTTAGCAGGGTGCCTGGGACGCTCGGCGTTCTCCCACGCATATTGCGTAAGCACAACGCGACAGCAACCGACACAATAATTTAGGGAGCAATATGAATATGTCCACGGAAATGAACCCCGTTCTCCGGCGCGCGGTCCGCATGGCACTGCTCGGTGCCGGAGCTTTCGCCGCGAGTTCGATGCAATCCCAACTTGCCCAGGCGCAGACGGCTCCCAAGGTGGCCGCCGAGACACCTGAGCTGCAGGAAGTCGTCGTCACCGGATCGCGCATCGCCGCGCCGAACCTGGCGTCGATCAGCCCGGTCACTGCGGTCACCGCCGAGGAGATCAAGACGACGGGTGTCGTACGCATCGAAGACCTGCTCAACAGCCTGCCCCAGGTCGTGGCCGACCAGGGCTCGGGCCTGTCGATGGGCTCGAACGGCACGGCAACCTTGAATCTGCGCGGTCTTGGCGCAAATCGCACCTTGGTTCTGGTCAACGGTCGCCGGCTGCAGGGTGGTGACCCGGGCGCCAACTTGGGCGCGACCCCGGCCTTTGCCTCGGCCGCGGACATCAACCAGATCCCGGTCGCCCTGATCGAACGGGTCGATGTGCTCACCGGCGGCGCCTCGTCGACTTACGGCGCGGATGCCGTCGCCGGCGTCGTCAACTTCATCATGAACGATCATTTCGAGGGTGTGCGGCTGGATTCCAATTTCGGCGTCTACAACCACAGCAACCACGAGAAGTTCATCAATCCGCTCCTGACGGCCAAGAACTTTCCCCCGGTCAATGGCACCAACTGGGACGGCAACAACAAGGACTTCACGGTCGTTTTGGGCCAAGCCTTTGCCGATGGCGCGGGGCACATGGAAGGCTACCTGGGCTACCGTCGAACCGCTCCCATCACGGCCGATCACCGCGACCACGCGGCCTGCGTGCTGACGTCGGCGGGCAGCTCGACCAGCGCCGGCCCCTATGTCTGCAGCGGCTCGAGCAACTCGGCGCCGGCGGTGTTTTACAACGCGTCCACCGGAAAATCGTATCAGGTCGACCCGACCGGTCAGGTCGTGTCGAAGTACGCGCGCTACAACTACGCCGCCACCCACTACCTGGAGCGTAACGACGAACGCTATACGGCGGGCTTCATGGGCAAGCTGAAGCTCAACGATCACGCCGAGGCGTATACCGAATTCAGCTTCATGGACGATTTCACCACGGGTGCCTACGCACCCGCGGGCGCCTTCCTCGGCAGCGGCAAGGCCACCGATGCGGACACCGGCTTGCCGGACGGCAACATGAGCGTCAACTGCGGCGCCGGCCTCTACGGCAACGCCGGCATGAATCCGTTCCTCACCGCTTCGGAATTCGACGTGATTTGCGCGGGAGGACCCAAGGGCGGTCCGATCACCAACGGCCCGGTGTTGAGTTATACCAATACAACGAGGCCGGCCGGCGCCACCGCGTACCAGATTCAGGGCGGCCTTGCGCAGTTGCTCTTCGCGCGCCGTAACATCGAAGGCGGACCGCGCCAGGACAACTACACCCACACGGCCTATCGCGGCGTTGTGGGGTTGCGCGGCGAGATCACCGAGGGCTGGACCTACGATGCGTACGGGCTGTTTTCCCAGACGCGGTCCCTGGATTTCCACAACAACGATACCTCGACGAATCTAATTCAGAATTCGCTGCTTGCCGTCAAAAATGCCGCCGGACAGATCGTTTGCCAGGGCGGCCAGCCAGGGTGCGTGCCGTGGAACATCTGGAATCCTGCGTCTGGGCCCTCCCCATTGGCGGCGGTGAAATACTTCTCCGCGCCCGGTGAATACTCGGCCGGCGCGGCCGAAGATCTGGCCAGCGCCTTTATCAGCGGCGATCTGACCAGTCGCGGCGTCAAGTTGTGGGCGGACGACGGCCTCAAAGTCGTGTTCGGTACCGAGTATCGCCGGGACACGCTGACCACCCAGCCGGACCAAGAGCTGCAGACGGCGGACCTTGCCGGTCTAGGCTCGCCCATACCGCCGGTCAATGCACTGTCTCACGTGTGGGAAGGGTTTACGGAAGCCCGTATGCCGATTGCGAAGGATCTGCCCGGCGTGAAGTCGCTGGATGTCGAAGCCGGCTACCGCTACTCGAGCTATTCGGAAGGGTTCAACACCAATACCTACAAGATCGGCCTGGAGTGGGCACCGGAGAGCGACATTCGCCTGCGCGCCAGCTACAACGTGGCGAAGAGAGTCCCGAACCTGCAGGAACTTTTCCAGCCGCAACACACCGCCCTCGACGGCGGCAGCGACATTTGCGCTTCCGGCACGAAGCTGACTGCGCTGCAGTGTTCGTACCTGGGTGTGACCGCCGCGCAATTCGCCGCGGGCGTACCCCCGTCACCGGCCTCTCAGTACAACGGCTTTGTCGGCGGCGCCACGAACCTGCAGCCGGAAACCGCCAAGACCAAGAATATCGGCCTGGTACTCACGCCGACGTTCCTGCCGGGCTTCAGTGCGACCATCGACTACACCGACATCAAGATCACGAACCTCATTCAATCCTTCGGGGCGAGCACGATTCAGGCCAACTGCCTCCTGACCGCCGATCCCAACAGCGTCTGGTGCCAGAAGATCCACCGCAGCCCCCTGGGAGATCTGTGGACGAGTTCGCAGGCGTACGTCATTGATCCGTTGCTGAACGAGGGTGGCCTCGAGAACGAGGGAATCGACTTAGGGATGGCCTACCGGCTCGACATGGGGGCCTTCGGCAAGTTCCGCAGCCGCTTGGACGCGGGCTATCTCCTGAAGTTGCGGTATACGCCGGCTTCGTTGGGCGGTATTCCCGGCAAGCCGTATGACTGTGCGGGGCAGTTCGGCATGACGTGTTCCTCGCAGACGCCGCCCACTCCGAAGTACCGACATCGGCTGGCGCTCGACTGGGATACGCCGCTCACCGGCTTCTCGCTTGGGGCGACCTGGCGCTACTTCGGCATCGTGCACAATTCCATTACAAATCCGTCGTCTCCTGACTACAAGGCATCATTCGGCATTCCCGGGGACAACACGATACCGACGATCAGTTACCTCGACATGCGCGTCTCGTACAACATCAACAAGATCACGGTCCGGGTGGGGGCGAACAACGTACTCGACAAGGATCCGCCGATCATCGATACCCTGAACGATACGGGCAATTCGATTTACGGCGAGAGCAATACCTTCCCGTCGCTGTATGATTCGCTGGGCCGATATATCTATGCGAACGTGACGATCGACTTCTAAGAATTGAAAATAGCCTTGATGATGAGGACGGCGGGCATGGGCCCGCCGTCTTGCTTTTTGGGGCCCGGAGACACGCCGCCGCGGACGGGCTATGGTGGAGCATCATGACCGCACCCGAAACGGGCACACGCCAGCGCCTGGAGGCCGCCGTCCGCGCTCACGGCGCCGGCCGCGTGCGCGAGGCGGCCGCGGCGTACGATGAGCTCCTGCGCGGTGACCCCGGCAACGCGGACCTGATGCAGCGGCTTGGCGCGGCGCTCGCCGAACTCGGCCGCACGGCAGAGGGCGCGCAGTGGATGGCGCGATCGCTGGAGCTCAAGCCCGACCGCCCCACGGTGTTGGTGAATCTGGCGCGGGCGCTGCTCGCGCTCGGACAGCACGAGTCTGCGCTGCGTTGCTGCGATCGTACGGTGAGCCTGGATGGCACGATGGCCGTTGCGTACCGGGTGCGCGCGGCCGCGCTCACGGCCTTGGGCAGGCGCGACGAGGCGCTGGCGAACTTTGGCCAAGCGGTGCGGCTCGCACCGCGCGACGCCACTGCGCATTTGGACCTTGGACTGGCCCTCAAGGCGGTGGGGCGGTGGGATGATGCGCTCGCGTGCTTCGCGCACGCCATCACGCTCGATCCCAACTTGGGCGCCGCGCACATCGAACACGGCATTTTGTCCGCGCAATCCGGAAGAAAGGAACAGGCGCTGCGCAGCTTCGATCGCGCGCTGGCCCTGCAGCCGTACTCGGCACCCGCGCACAGCAATCGCGGCAACGCGCTCATGGAGCTCGGGCGCCTCACCGAAGCGGTCCAAAGTTACGAGACGGCGCTCGCGATCGAGCCTTCGAATCCCGAGACATTGCACAACCGCGCGGTGGTGCTGGCCTTGTCGGGACGCCCCGTCGAAGCGCTGCGCGATTACGACGAGTTGCTGGCGCGTCACGGGGCGACGGCGCCGGACCTCATTGGCCGCGGGACGGTGCTGGTGGCGCTCGGGCGCGATGCGGAGGCGGTGGAACCGCTCCAACGCGGAATCGCACTGCTTCCCGGAGAAGCGGAGGCACACATTCAGCTCGGAGTGGCGCTGCTGCGCCTCGATCGCCATGCGGAGGCGGCGGAGCATTTCGAACGCGCGCTCGCGATCCGTCCGGATTCACCTGAGGTGGCGACCAATCACGGCGTGGCGCTCGAGGCGCTCGGCCGCACGCAGGAGGCGCTCGACAGCTTCCGGCGCGCCCTGTCCCTGAACGGCGGCACGCCCGATACGTACATCAACATCGGCGTCGTGCACAAGGCACTCGGTCGCCATGACCAGGCGGAACTCCATTTTGATCTGGCCCTGGCTCTGCAGCCCGGTAATCCCACCGCCGAGTTCCAGTTGGCTCTCCTGCGGCTTGCGCTGGGCAATTTCAAGCAGGGATGGCCGCAGTACGAGGCGCGATTCCACGTTCCGGCGCTTAGCGTGCCGGCGCGCCATTTCGAGGCTGCGCGCTGGGACGGCGCGCAACCGCTCGCGGGCAAGACGCTGCTCGTGCACGCCGAGCAAGGTCTCGGCGACACTCTACAGTTCTGCCGCTACTTGCCGAGCTTGGCGGCGCGGGGCGCCACGGTGATTTTCGAAGTGATGCCCGCCCTCAAGACGCTGATGGGCACCCTGTCCCAAGGGATTCGCGTCGTTGTTCGCGGTGAGCCCTTGCCGCAGATCGATTACCACTGTCCCTTGCTGAGTCTGCCACTTGCGCTCGGTACCGACCTGGCGACGATTCCCGCCGAGGTGCCTTACCTCTCGGCGGATCCGGAACGGGTCGCGCGCTGGGCGGAACGCCTGAACGGGCTCGCGGGCCTCAAGGTGGGAATCGCCTGGCAGGGCAATCCGAACGTGGAGCGGCTCATCTGGGCACGGGGCCGCTCGATTCCGCTGGCGGCCCTCGCGCCGCTCGCCGAGCTGTCGGGCGTGAGCCTCGTGTCCCTGCAGAAGGGTGCCGGCGCCGAGCAGCTGCTCGAGGTCCCGTTTCGGCATCGGGTGCTCGACCTGGGGCCGCAATTCGACGGCGGCCCGGACGCCTTCCTCGACTCCGCCGCGGTCATGGCGTCATTGGATCTGGTGATTTGTTCCGACACGTCGATCGCGCACCTCGCCGGCTCCCTCGGCGGTCCGGTGTGGACCCTGCTGCATGCGTCTCCCGACTGGCGCTGGCTCATGGGACGCGCCGACAGCCCGTGGTATCCCTCGATGCGCCTGTTTCGGCAGTCGGCGGGGGGCGGATGGGGCGACGTCGTCGGCGCTGCTGCGGCGGCGCTTGCCTCGCTTGCGGCGATTCGCGTCCCTACCGAATCCGCTTGACCCGGGTTTTGCGATGGTGATCGGCGGCGAGCCAGAGGGAGCCCATCGCGCCGTGTTCGATCTGCACCGCCTCGCCCACTTCGAAGCGAATGTTGGCGCGTTGCTCCGCCTGAATCCACATCTGGCCGTTATCCAGAGTAAAAATGTATTCGCCGCGCGGTGCCTCGACCAGAGCCGCGATTTTTCCGGACAGTGATTCGTTCTCGCTGCTGGTTACGGCAACAGGATCGCGTTTGCGTGCAATGTCCACGGTCATGCCGAATTGATCGGACTTGATCTTCGGCAACGCGCTCGCCAACGCATCGAAGCAGGCGAGGCGTTTTCCTTCATCAGTCTCGAGTGAACAGCGCCGCAGGCCGTCGGCCAGCGGCTCGATCGCGGCGAGCACCGGAGCGCTCGCCAGGGCGAGGACCAGCAGGATCGACCGGGCTCTCTGCCTTCTCATCGCGAACTCAAGTCCGGCGCGTCGGTGCCGTAGTATCGGCCGAGACCGATGGTCAAGCCGCGCACGAGGTCGCGTTCGGCCGCCGTCAGCAGCGGATTCCAGATGTCGCAAATCAGAACGATGCGGATCTGGTCGCTGTCGTTCCAGGCTTCATGGTCGATGGTGTCGTCGAACACCCAGGCCTTACCCCTCTGCCACGCTCGCACCTGCGAGCCGACCCGAAAGCCGCAGCCCTCGGGGATCACCAGCGGAAGATGCACGATGCAGCGCGTGTTGGTCGTGCCGGTATGCGCCGGCAGCCGGGTGCGAGGCTTCAGCACCGAGAAATACGCGCCGGGCGCGTAGCCCGGGATGTCGCAGAGAGGTAGCTGCGACAGCGCCGCGGTGGTTTTCGGGCACTTTTCCATGTGCGCAGTGACGGGCGCTCCATCGTCCAAGAGATTGTAGACGCTCCAGTTGAGCGAGTGATTGAACGGTGCCCACTGATCAACGGGGGCGGATGCCGGAAAGTTCACGTAGGGCTTGAAACCGGCGATGTCGCCTGCAAGCGCTGCCAGGGCCTCGGCCGCAATGTCCTCGGTCGCCGCCTCGAGCGGCTCGAGCCACGGGAAATCTTCACGCCGGAAGAATTCGATGGCCGGCAGATACGGGAACAGAAGTCCCTTCGGCTGATGCGTGTACACGCGCCGCTTACCGAGGAACACGTCGCGACAGGCATCGTAGCGCTGCTGATCCGCGCCGGCGTGCTGCTGCCGTACGGAGGCGAGTTCCCGCTCGAGGAAAGTTTCCAATTCGCGCGAGTTGGCGTTCACCACTGCCTGGGCGTGGGTGAGGGCGGAGGCTAAATTTTGAGAGACCGGCGTGCCCGACGCGACGCAATCGAGCGCGGCTTGGTAGACCGTTGCCGCCGCTCTGCGGTTATCCAGCCGCTCCATGAGCTCCGCCTTCTGAAGCAGGGCGGGCACGTAGCGAGGCTCCAGCCCCAAGGCTTTTTCGAGCGCTCCACCTTCCGCCATCTTGTCGCCCAGGCTGCGGCACGCGGTCGCGAGGTTCAGCCAGAGGACTTTCGAACCGCTGTCGGCCGCAAGTGCGCGCTCGAACAGCTCTCGCGCCCGGCGTGCGTCGCCGCTGCGCATCATGTGGCCGCCTGCTGCATTCAGCACGATCGGTTGGTTGGGTGCGCGCGCCAGGGCGGCATCCACCAGCTTCATGGATTCGGCCGGAAGCTGGCTCGCGGAGACCTGATTAATCGCATCCGCCAAGGCACGCGCCTCGGGCTCTGTGATCGATGTTGCATTCACGCTGTGTGGGCTCTCGGACCGCGGATCATGGTACGGTTGTGGGGTGTATATTATCGTACCCCATTGAAGATGCCTTCCCCCTCCGATCCCGAATTGCTGCTGGAGCTGGCGCGGCAGGATCTGGCGAGCGGTCAGCTTGCAGCCGCCGAGGCCAAGTGCCTGCAGGTGCTCGCAGATCACCACCATCATCCGGGCGCGCTGCAAGTGCTCGGGCAAGTCCTCCATTCTCAAGGACGGCACGAGGACGCTGTGCGAGTGTTCAATGCGCTCACGTTGCAGGAGCCGACGGTTGCCGGACATTGGCAGAATCTCGGGGCCGCTCTTCGCCCGATCAAGCGGTACGCGCAGGCCCTCGCGGCATTCGAAAAGGCGTTGCAACTCGCTCCGCCGTCGGCGGCCCTCCTGTACAACCTGGGTGTGCTGCAGATGGACCGCTGCGACTACCGAGCAGCCTACCTCGCGCTGCGTGACGCCGTGGGTCTTGGGCCGTCCGATGCCACGACCCGTTGGGCCTTCGCGCAGTGCTGCTACGATATGGTGAAGCTCGACGAAGCCCGTGCCGCGCTCAAGGACTGGCAGGGGCTCGACGGACTCAATGTCGAGATCAGCGCGCGCATCGCCCTTCTCCTGGTGATGCTTGGAGCGACGCGGGAGGCCTCGCCGCTGATCGAGCGACTTCTGGCGAATCCTCATCGCAGCGCGCGCACGGCGCTCGTGTTGGTCTCCACCCTGGAGCGTCTGCAACGCCTCGATGAGGCGCGCGCAATTCTGGAGTGGGTCGAGCTCAACGACCACAGCCACGACGATGATCCCGAGAGGCTGATGCTATCGGGCCTCCTGGCCGACCGAGCCGGTCAGCATCAGGAGGCTTACCGATACCTGTCGCTGGCGCTCAAAAACCACAAAGAATTCGCGCACCGGCATCATGTGCTCTTCCCGTTTGCAAAGGCTTGCGATGCGCTGGGCCGATACGACGAGGCGTACAGCGCTGCCGAAGAGGCCCACAGTTCCCGGCGGGCACTTCTCGAACTCGCGATGGGCGTGTCGTCCGCGGAGGAGTCTCCGTTATTGGCGCGCACTTCGAATGGATGCGACCCGGATGATGTTGCGGCCTGGGAGGAGGCCGGACCCGCAATGGAAGACTCTCCACTCTTCATCGTGGGATTCCCGCGCTCGGGGACGACTCTGCTCGAGCAGGTGCTCGATGCGCATCCGCAACTTAAGTCCATGGACGAACAGCCATTCATGTCGAAAGCCCTGGAAACTGTCGCGGGCAGTGGTATCCGCTACCCATCGGAGCTCGGCAAGTTGACTGCGCGCACGTTAGACGACGTTCGCGCCCGGTATTGGGACCTTGCCCGGAACAAGGCGGCCCTTCTTCCGGGCCAGCGGCTCGTGGACAAGTTCCCGATGAACATGACCCTCCTGCCGTTGATTCGACGGGTTTTTCCCAATGCGCGCATCGTTCTCGCCATCCGTCATCCCTGCGACACGCTCTTGAGCTGCTTCTTGCAGAACTTCCGCGCGCCGGAGCTCGCGCTCCTGTGCCGCGACCTCAACACGCTGGCCGCGGCTTACTCCCGTATCTTTGGATTCTGGTATTCGCAGTGGCACTTGCTGCGCCCGATCAGCTATGAATTGCGGTACGAACAGCTCACCGCGGACTTCGCGGCCGAGGTCCGCAAGCTCGGCGCATTTCTGCAGTTGCCGTGGGACGACGCGATGCTCGCTCCCGGGGAGCACGCCCGTGCCAAGGGTTTCATCAGCACGCCCAGCTACTCGCAGGTCATCGAGCCGGTCAACACCCGATCCGTGGGCCGATGGAGGCACTACGAGCGCCACTTCAGCGCAGTGTTGCCTATTCTGATGCCCTGGCTCGAACGCTGGGGCTACACGCTCAGCTGACCGGCCCCGCCGGGTTCGCGCTCGTGTTGAGACGGCCGGTCAGCCGGCGGCCGGGGCGGAAGCGTCCTGAAAAGCGAACCAGCAATTGAACGAAACGGTGATGCGCTCGCCTTCGCCCTCGAAGGGTTTTACATCGTGCAGGATCCACGACGGGAACAGGACGAGTTGTCCCGGCTCGAATTGCACGTGCCGAATGTGGTAGGCGAACGCACCCCGTAAATTCAAGTTGGCCGCGTCCATATACATCGCCGATGTGACGGCGGGATTGACGAAGCTCAGGAGCCCGCTCTCCGGCTTGTCCGGGTCGTGCTTGCCGGGGTCAACGCAGTAGACGCCCGACCAAGAGGCATTCGGATGGTTGTGCAGTGCGAAGAATCCGCCGCGCCGAGTCACATGGAACCACGAGTCGGAAGTGATGAGCATGCGTCCAAGAGCCGCCGTGTCGTAGCCGTTCAGCTGGCCGATCATCTGCATCATCTGGCGCCAGCAGAACTCCTTGAGCTGCTGCACGCAGCGATCCTGCCAGCGGAATACTTGGAATTCGCTTTCGAATACCCGGCGATTGCGCTGCGTGAGCGGGTTGGGGTTCGCATACACCGCGCCTTGCGCCGCGCGCCGCAGAAACAGCTCGCGCAACTCTCCGTTCAGTGCATCGCAGTTTTCCAGCTTCGCAAATCCGAACGGGACGGCGAAATAGGGGACTACCTCCAGCATGCTTCAGTCTCTTGCCAGCGACAATGAGTTAAAGAGTAGCTGAAAACCGCCTTGCAGGCCGATGCGAATTCCCTGAACGAAGCCGATTTTGGGGGTCCGTATCATGCTAGGGTAGCGGTCGTGCGAAGCCTTGCCACTGCATCACGAAGCTTGCGGGGACTTCCAAGTAGTTGGCTGCTTGTCGGGTTCCTGGCGCCGGCTACGCTGTCAATTGCGGGTCCGGCCAACGGCGCACTCGAGACCGCCGTTCCCGCGGTCGCGATGGGCTCCGAGCCGGCGGATATCGCGCGCGGCGGGGTGGTGCCGTCGCTGTTCGCAACACCGACGACACATGACCACATCGGACGGGTGATCGTGCCGGTGATGGTCAACGGGCAGGGACCCTTTCGGTTCATCGTCGATACGGGCGCCACCCGCTCGACTATTTCCCCCCACCTGGTGCACGCCCTGGGCCTGACCCCCGAGGTGGGCTCCACGGTCGTGGTCAACGGCATCACCGGCAGTGCGCAGACTGTTTTTGTGATGGTTGACTCGCTGCAAGCCGGCGACCTGCTGATCGATGGATCAGCGTTGCCGGTGGTGTGGGCGCCGGTCATGGCCGGCGCCGACGGGATTCTCGGGGCAGCCGGACTGTCGGAGAAAAGCCTGCTGATCGATTTTCAACGCAACAGGGTGGAGATTGCGCGTCACGTCGATGGTTTATTGCGTGCCCAATCGGTCAAGATTCACGCCGTTTCCGTGACTCATGGTCTGATTGCGGTGGACGCCAGAGTGGGTCGCACGCGCGTCACCGCCATCATCGACACGGGGGCGGAGCGTACGCTCGGCAATCCGGCACTGCGCGCCGCGCTCAAGATGCCTCAATCCCGCGGAGTGGTGATGCTCACCTCAGTGTATGGCGCCACCGAGGAAGTCGAACCCGGCGAGATCGCGCGCGCACCGCCGATCACGATCGATTCGCTGCACATCACGGACGTCGCGATCGTATACGGCGACTTCCACATCTTTGATGTGTGGGGACTCAAGGCCACCCCGGCCCTGGTCATCGGCATGGACGTGCTCGGCACCGTCGCCTCGCTGAGCATCGATTTCAAGAACAAGGAGATTTATGTCGCAAGCGTTCGCAATAGCCGCGGTCTTCCCATCGTGAATGGCGGCTCCCTGACCGACGGCATTTCAAGGAAGTAAGAACTGACACAGGCCTTATTTTGCCGTATTGTGGCTCCAAATCGATGTCTTCAAGCGAGGAAACGATCATGCGGCTCGTCGTTGGATTTCTTGCAATGATCGGCGCCGGCGCACTCGCGGTCGCCGACCCACCCTCCCAGACGCCGACTCAATCGGCCGCTTCGCCCGCCTCGCCCGCCTCGCCCGCTTCGGCCGCCTCGCCCGCTACCCCGCCAACCGCTGCGGCCAGTGCACCGCACGAAACCCCGGCGGCGATCGATCCGCGGGAGAAAATGCTGAAGGCCAGGGGTTACCACCTGGAAATGCGTAACGGCGAGAAGTTTTACTGCCGTAGCGAAGAGGTAATGGGCTCTCGGTTGGGGGGAAGAAAGTACTGCGGCACCGTCGCGGACGTTGAGGACCGCGAACATAGGTCAAAGGACATGGCCGAAGGCGCGCAGCGGCAGCAATTGAACCCCACCGGAAAGTAGCGGCCCGAATCATTGAGGCGCCGCGGGTCCGCCATCATTGAGGCGCCGCGGGTCCGCGCAGCCGGATTTCGAATAGTTTCGGCCAGTTCTTGCCGGTGACGAACAGGCGGTCGTGCTTCGCATCGTAGGCAATCCCGTTCAGGACGTCCGTCTGTCCCGCCACGACGTCTGAGCGATCGAGGAGCCCGGCGCAGTTGATGGCGCCGACCACGTGGCCGCTGCCGGGATCGATGCGCACGATCCAATTGGTCTGCCACACGTTGGCAAAGATTTCCCCTTTCACCCATTCCAGCTCGTTCACGTTGCGCAAGGGCTTGCCGTCGAGAGTGACCTGTACCCGCCCGGTTTCCCTCATGGTGTTGGGATCCAGGAATCGCAGCTGCGCGGTTCCGTCGCTCATGATGATTTGCCTGTCATCGTGCGTCAGCGCCCACCCCTCTCCCTCATAGTGGAACTGTCTTTGCAGTTTGAACGTGGCGAGATCGAACACGAAACCGACCTGCGATTTCCAGGTCAGGCTGATCAGGTGCCCGCGCCAATCCACGATTCCCTCTCCGAAATACTGCGCGGGGATGTCGATCTTTCGTACCACTTCTCCGGTTTCGAGCCGCACCTTGCGAATGGTCGAGTGCTCCTCGAGGCCGGTGCTTTCGTACAGATACCCATTTAAATAGAACAGCCCCTCGGTGAAGGCCGACGTATCGTGGGGATAGGTATGAACCACCTCCACGTCATAGATGGGCGTCGCCGCCCGCGAGGCCATCGCGCAGGCGATCGTGAATGCACCGAACGCGATCTTCAGGGCCATTATTTGGCGGTCGGAGGGGGAGTGATTCGCTGCACGCCGGCGCATTGTGCCATGGGCGATGGCCATGGATTGATCCTATACAATCGGGTTCATGAACGCGTATGACCGCATTTTGAACAAAACAATACCGGCCGCCACGGCGGCACGGGGGTTGGTGGCCGCTGCCTGCCTGCTGTATCTCGCGGGATGTTCTCTCGTGGCGCCCAAATTCAATCGCCCCAACGTATCCGTCGTGAGCATCGAATTGCGCGGCGGCAATCTGCTGCAGCAGAATTTTGCGGTCAAGCTCAACATTCAAAATCCCAATACCCAAGCCCTGCCGGTGAACGGCCTGCACTTGGAACTGAACGTGGGCGGGGAGCAGATCGCAAGCGGCGTGAGCGACCGGGCCTTTGTCGTGCCCGCGTTCGGCGAGTCGCAGTTCGACATGACGATCAAGGCCAACATGGCGCTCGCCTTGCTCAAACTCGCCAATAAAGTGGATCAACACGCCGACTCGGTCGACTACGACCTGACGGGCGCCGCCAGCATCAATCTACCCTTCCTGCGCGATCTACCGTTTCATCAATCCGGTTCGTTATCGCTCAAAGGCGGACAGTAACCTATTGAAATTACAGCGTTTTTATAATTTGATCGCCTGGACCCCGACCGCCGTCTGGTAAACTTATCGCGCTCAACAACAGTGCGCCGCTGTGATCCCGAAGCGTCGCTCAAGGTAATCATGGCCGCCTCGCCCTACCAGCAATTGGAACAGGAGTTCCGCCGTCTGCACGCATTTCGCGGCGCTCTGTCGCTGCTGCGCTGGGACGCGGCCGTGATGATGCCGCGCGGCAGCGCCGATGTGCGCGGCGAGCAGCTGGCGGCGCTCGAGACCGAGCACCATGCCTTGCTCACCACCCCAAAAGTGGCTCGCCTGCTCGAGCGCGCGGAGGCGGGCGCCTCCCAGCTCGAAGACTGGCCGCTCGCCAATCTGCACGAGATGCGCCGCCAGCGCGACCATGCGATTGCGACCCCACCGTCGCTCATCGCGCGCCTGGCCAAGGCCACCGCGCGCGCCGAGGTATTTTGGGTCGAGGCCAAGAAGGCCAATGACTTCAAATTGCTTGCGCCGCATCTGGACGAAGTGGTTCATCTGGTGCGCGACAAGGCCGCGCTGCTCGGACAGGCTCGGGGTCTGGCGCCTTACGATGCGCTGGTGGACGGGTTCACGCCGGGCATCTCCACGGCGGATATCGACACGATTTTCAAGGCGCTGTCGCGCAAGCTTCCCGGCCTCATCAATCAGGCCATCGAAGTCCAGGCAGCGCATGCGCCCACGCCGCTTACCGGCAAATTCACGGTGGCGCGTCAGCGCTCATTATCCGTCGATGTGCTCAAGGCCTTGGGCTTCCCCTTCGACCGCGGACGGCTGGACGAAAGCGAGCATCCCTTCACCGAAGGCGTGCCGGGCGACATCCGGGTGACCACGCGTTTCGATATGACCGATCCGTTCTCGGGATTGCTCGGCGCGGTGCACGAGACCGGCCATGCCATGTACGACCTGGGGCTGCCGCTCGAGTGGCGCGACCAGCCGGTCGGGCGCGATCGCGGCCTCGCGCTCGAGGAGAGCCAGTCGCTGCTGTTCGAAATGAACCTCTGCCGCAGCCGCTCCTTCGTGAAGTACGTGCGGCCGCTGATGGAGAAACATTTGCAAGTGAGCGGTCCGGAGTGGGAAGAGGCCAATCTGTACCGTCACTTGATCCGCGTGCGGCGCAGCGCGATCCGCATGGACGCCGATGAGCTGACCTATCCCGTGCACATCATGCTGCGCTACGAGCTCGAGAAAAAAATCCTCGAGGGTTCGCTGCCGGTGGCGGATCTGCCGGAAGCATGGAACGCCAACCTCGAACAGCGCCTGAACATTCGCCCCGCCAATGACGTCGACGGGTGTTTGCAGGACATTCACTGGGCCGTCGGTCATTTCGGATATTTCCCGTCATACGCCTTGGGCGCGGTCATTGCCGGCCAGCTCAACGAAGCCATGCGCGCCTCGCGGCCGTCGCTCGACGAGGAAATCGCCTTAGGCCAATTCGGCGGCGTGATGGACTGGCTACGCGACAACGTGCACGGCGTCGGTGCCCGCTTGCCGGTGCAGGATCTCATCAAGCAGGCCACCGGCAAGCCGCTGACGGCGGCGGCGTACCTGCGCTACCTGGAAACGAAGTACCTCGAGGTTCCTTGATGCCGCTTGAGCCCGCAGTGAAGCCCGCGTCCAACAATTTCAAGAAATTGCAGGCGCAGCTGCGCGGCTCGGTCGGCAAGGCGATTGCGGACTATCACATGATTGCCGACGGCGATCACGTCATGGTGTGCCTGTCCGGCGGCAAGGATTCCTATACCTTGCTCGACATCCTCCTGAGCCTGCGGCGCAGCGCTCCGGTGAGCTTTGAAATCACCGCGGTCAATCTCGATCAGAAGCAGCCGGGCTTTCCGTCGGGGGTCCTGCCGCGCTACCTGACGGACTTGGGCGTGCGCTTTCGCATCATCGAACAGAACACCTACGCCGTCGTCAAGCGGGTGATCCCGGAGGGCAAGACCCTGTGCGGCTTGTGCTCCCGGCTGCGGCGCGGCGCGCTGTACCGATATGCCGCGGAAAACGCCATCACCAAGATCGCGCTGGGTCATCACCGCGACGACATCGTCGAGACGCTGTTCTTGAACATGTTCTTCGGCGGGCGGCTGAAGGCGATGCCGCCGAAATTGCTCAGTGAAAATCGCCGGCACATCGTGATTCGGCCGCTCTGCTATGTGGCCGAACGCGACATCGAGCGCTACGCCGCTGCGCGGCAATTTCCGATCATTCCTTGCACGCTGTGCGGCTCGCAACCCAATATGCAGCGGCTCGTGGTGAAGAACATGCTGCGCGAATGGGAACAGAAATTCCCCGGCCGTATCGAGTCGATATTCTCCGGCATTTGCAATGTGGCCGGTTCCCAGCTCGCGGACCCGGCGCTGTTCGACTTCGCGGGTCTGGATGGCCGCGCCGTCAATGCCAGGTGCGACGAGCCGGAATCAACAGTTGCAGAATCCGGGATTGCGGCCCTTCACCGGACTTGGCTTTGATATAGACGCGCCGAGCCAGGCGCGAACGCAGGCGCGAACTCCCTTCGTACACGGATTTATAGTCGACTTGGCGCGGGCTCCAACGAGACTTCGAGACGTCCAGGTTGGGCGAGAGGTTGACGGTCTTCAGGCCGTGCGCAATCGCATATTTGATCGCTTCGGCGACCGTGGTGGTCATGACGCTGTATCGAGACCATGCGGGGTCGAACCCCGAGTAGTACAGATAGAGGCTGTCGCCCACCACGAAACCAATCCGCATGGCCACAATTTGCGAGCCCACCTTGAGCTGAAAGAG